>ULOB01028203.1_pt1 | contig 81584 bp, 80 predicted proteins | sample 1952151 | NCBI WGS metagenome assembly ULOB01 (sample SAMEA4835591, study PRJEB28245) | human gut metagenome | biome: gut microbiome; material: fecal sample | place: Denmark | collected 2008
AAACCTTGTAATGAGTTATTTGATAAAGGTTATATAGATGTTAAAACTCCTGCTTTATTTGGCAATTTAGTTGGAGAACTCCGATTTAGTAATTATCTTCCTGAAGAAGAAGTTGGTAAACACATAATGAGGTTAAGACAATACTATGATGTCGGTTATGAAGAAGCAACATATTATGTTGAAAATAAAGTTTTCTATTTTAACTTTATAGAAGATGACCGAGCAATAGTAAGGGTATTCCCTCTTGAAGATTATTGCAAAATAGATCCTGATATAAAAATGAAAGAATATAAATATGGAATTATCTATATTCGCGGTAAAGATGAATTTCAAATGCAAGATATAAACTCAGCATTTGATTATATACCTGATGAAACTAATGATAAAGTTATTTATATGAAAGAGCCTATTCCAATAGAAATAGGTGTTAAACCAGTCAATATGGAAACCTTAAAAAATGATACTTCATTAGAAGAATCATAAAAGATTTTTTGCTAACTTTTTTCTCAAAAAAGTTATAACAAACGTGGCACGTTTTGTTGAAACGTTGTTTCAATGAAAGTGGCGATAGTTTGATACAAAGACTTATGTAATTTTGTTTTATTACGAAGTTTTAAAACATTATGAAATAAGTCAAAAGGGTTCTAGGGAAGTCCTAGCCCACGAGGTAATTTTGATAGTACGTCAAAATACCTAGGGGGTTAAACATTTTGACAAAGCCAAAATATGTTTAAAATAAGGAGTGTGATTTATATATGGACTTTGAATATAAAAAGGAATTTTATAATCTAAAATATGGTAAATGTTATCTAATTGAAGATAAAGAAAATTTGTATTTAATCTATGCTGACAAGTGTCTTAATCACTATATTGTTTGTACTTATATTGAGCCAAACTCTAATGCTATGATGAATCAAGAGTTCTTCCCTACTTTAGATGATGCAAGAAAATATTTTAATGAAAAATAAGGGGGTTGATATTTTATGAACGAATTATCTTATTCACTACATTTAAGTAGTGATAAAAATAGAAAGCCATCATCGAAAAATATGGCAAAGAATAACGCTTCTGGTTCTACTTCATTATCTAATAATGCTATTCAAAATGCAAAGCAATTATCAAGGGTAGATAAACACAACTATCGTAAATATGATAATAACAGTGAACTTATAGAAATAATAAAAGGTACTACTTCACTTTATGAAGATGTTAAAAACCTCTATTTAGAAGAATTTGAAGAAGCACGACTTGAATATAATAAAGAACAAGAAAATAAAGGAAGAAATGATAGGAAAATTACTGACTATTTCAAAAAGATAAGTGAAAACTCTAAAAATGATCTGGCTTGTGAGATTATTATAGAACTTGGAGATAAGAAATATTGGGATACTAAAGATGATAAGTTTAAACATAATATGACTAATGTTTTTAAAGAACAACTTAATGATTTACAAGAGTTAGTACCTGATTTCAAAATAGCGAGTGGGATTATTCATTATGATGAAACAAGCCCACATCTTCATATTGTAGGTGTACCTATAAAAAATAAAAACAAAAATGGTATGTCTAAACAAGTTGGTAAAGGCGATGTTTTCACAAGAGATAGTCTTCGTACTATCCAAGATAAAATGAGAACTTTATGTATTGCTAGTTTTAATAAAGAATATGGTCTTAATAATATTTTAAAGAAGAAAGAAAAAGGCAGAAATAAAGATATAAATGTTAAAGATATGACTAACTATCAAGCAATGAAAGAAGAGCTTAATAAGAATAAGGAAACCCTAGAAATTGCTAGTAAAAAGTCTAATGAACTTGATAAAACTACTAATGGCATTAAAGATACTATCAATAATCTTAAAAAAGTAATTAAAAACACTTATCTTATTTCAGAAAGTGATAGAAATAAAATCATTGATTATGTTGATAAAGTTAATGATGTTAACAAGGATTTTAAGAAAACTGAAATATTATCAGTTACTTTAAATATTGTAGATACTGAATTACAAGAAAATAGAGAGAAAATTAAAATACTGACTGAAAACAATAAGGCATTATCACTTAAAGTTGATACTTTATCAAAGAACATTGATAGCAAAAATAAAGAAATTAAAGAACTTAAACAAGATAATAAACATTTGCAAGAAATGGTAGATTATTTCAAAAATTTATTTAGTAGATTAGTAAAATTCATTAAAAATAAGATGTTTGGTAAAGAGAAAGAACGAGATGATTACTGGAAAGTATCAAAAGATATGTACGAACATGGAATATTTAGTGATGATACTATTGAATCAATAAAAGATGACTATGTTCGGAATAAGAAAAATGATAAACATAATGAAAAAGATTGCGATGATTTTGAAATATAGTTTTTTCAGTTAGTGAAAAGACTTCAAATTTTTATAAACATTTTGGCTAAAACACTATTAAAATCCCCTAAAATATAGTATAATTAAACTATAAAAAGAAGTTATTACTTTATTTAAGAGAAAGGACGTATTGAAGTATGGTTTTTAAATGTAAAATGTGTGGTGGTGACATTGAACCAATTAAAAATACTAATACAGGAAAATGTATATATTGTAAGAGTGTAATGACACTTCCTAATTTAGATAATGAGAAAATTGTTAATTTATATAATAGAGCTAATGATTTTAGATTGTCTAATGACTTTGACAAGGCATATGGCATTTATGAAACAATTTTAGAACTTGACAATAAACAAATAGAAGCTCACTGGGGTTTGTTATTATGCAAATATGGTGTTGAGTATGTTGACGATCCTAAAACTGGTAAAAAGATTCCTACATGTCATCGTACAATACCTTTATCCATATTAAAAGATAAGGAATTTGAAATTATAAAAAAGAATTCATATGGAGAGGCTTTAAAGCTGTATGAAGATGAAGCTGATACAATAGCTGAAATTCAAAAGAAAATATTGGAAATTTCCTCAAAAGAGGAGCCATATGATATATTTATTTGCTATAAAGAATCTGATGAAAAAGGTGAAAGAACAAATGATAGTGTAATAGCTCAAGATATTTATGATAAACTAGTAGAAAAAGGGTACAAAGTTTTCTTTGCAAGAATTACATTAGAAGATAAACTTGGTGTTGAATATGAACCTTACATATATTCGGCTCTAACCACCTCCAAAGTAATGCTTGTTGTAGGTACAAAAGAGGAATACTTTAATGCTACATGGGTTAAAAATGAATGGGCGAGATTTATTGAAATGATGCAAAACAATAAAAATAAGTCATTGATCCCAGTATATAGTAAAATTGATGCTTACAAAATTCCTGAGGAATTTGCAATGTATCAGGCTCAATCAATGGATAAAGTTGGAGCTATGCAAGATTTGCTTCGTGGTATTGATAAGTTAATAAAAGTAACTCAAAAAAATAAAACTGATGATTTTACATATGAAATGTATGAAAAATTCAAAAAAATGAAGGAAGAAGAAGAAAATGAGATTAAAGAATCACAAGCAGCTAATAAACAAGTAGAACAAGTATATGAAACAACAACAAGAAGTTATAAAATAATAACATTTGTCATATCTTTAATCCAAGCAATACTTATATTATATATTGTTTCGGGTGACAGTTACTTTGTTAAAGGATTTTATTACAGTATTACTTTTCAAAGATTTCGTATGGATTCCCAATATTCAATAATTCTTATTACTTGTTTTATTACGTTAGTTGGGTATTTTGTTTCAATAGTAAATAAAAAGAGTAATTTAGTATCAAAATTTATGTACGCAGTTAATATATTCCTATTATTTGCTTTATACATTATATATAGTAATTTAAATTATCGTGTAACGCCAATATTTGCTTTATTTGTATTAACTAATGTTGTTTTATTAATTATAAAACCAAAGTGGAAATTATCTGAAAGAACAATGTATGTTACAACTGAAGAAAAAAAAGAAATTTTAGAATATAACAAAAAAATTAAATTAAATTTTACAGAAAAAGATAAATATCCAAAATATTTATTAATTACAATGATAATTACAATAGCAATTTTTATTGTAGGAGTAGTTTATAATTCTTCTATTGAACTAAAATCTCAAAGCAATGAGATAAATAAATCAGTACAACAATTAGAAATAAAATATGATTATATAAATATTAGACAAAAGCCAGGAGCTAATGAAAAACTATTGGGAAAAGTTTATAAAGGAGATATTTTTACGATTTTAGGCACCAATGAAAGTTCAAAAGGGACATGGTATAAAATATCAACTGAATATGGCGTTACAGGATATATATTTTCTGGAGAAAATAATGAGTATATAACCATTTTAGAATAGTTTAAAGGAGGAAGAAAAATGGCAATTTTTGAAGTAATAAAAAAGAATAAAGATGATAATTATATTGTATCTAGATATCCTAAGAGAAATTTTAATACTGGTTCAAAATTAATAGTTAATGAATCAGAAGAAGCAATTTTTTATTCATTAGGTAAAGCTCTAGATTTATTTGGTCCTGGTAAATATACATTAGAAACAGGAAATATTCCATTGCTAAAGGCGTTAATAAATATTCCTACTGGAGGTAAAAGTGCTTTTACTTGTGATGTATATTTTATAGATAAAACAATCCAAAATTATAGATGGGGAACACCATCAAAAATAGAATTTTTAGAACCTGTTTATAACTTTCCAATTCAGATAGGTGCTTGTGGTGAAATACGTTTTCAAATAGATGATTCACGCAAGTTTATAACAAAATTGGTAGGAATTAAAAAGAATTTTGATAATGAAAGCATAGAGGATTTCTTTTCATCACAAATATTAGTTAAACTTAAAACTTACTTAACTAATTTGATTAAAGAAGAAAAAATATCTATTTTTGAAATAGATAGCAAATTAGAAAGTATTAGTGATTCTCTAAAAGAAAAATTAGAAAGTGATTTTGATGAATTTGGTATTAAATTAGAAAAATTCTTTGTTACAAATATTGCAAAACCAGAAGATGATAAACAATATTTAGAATTTAAAGAATTATACTTTAAAAAAGGTGTAGGAATTGCTAGAGCACAAGTGGATAAAGAATTAACTACTATTGAAAGTGAAAAAGAAGCATTAAAAACTACTATTGAGGCTTCTGCAAAAGCTGAAGCTAGAGAAAAACAAGGCTATACTTATCAAGAAGAAAAAGAATATGATATTAAAGGAAAATGGGCTGAAAATGAGGCTGTTGGTCAATTTAATAATATTGGTGTTGGACTTGGGATGATTAGTGGAATGAGTGAAAATGTTAGTAAAACAGTAAATGGTGCTTTCACTGATATAAATTCAAATAATAACTCATTTTGCAAATATTGTGGCAAAAAACTAGAGAGTGATTCTGTATTTTGTTCAGGATGTGGAAAGAAGGTAAATTAATGAAAAAAATAGTAATATCATTTATTGGATTTATCGTTTTTATAGGCTCAGTATTACTAATTAACTATAACACACCAAATATAGATTTAAAAATATATGCTACTAAAGATTCTTTTGCAAATAATTACGCAAATAAGTATCATTTAGAATTTGAAGAAGTGGCTGAAAGTGAAAAAAATAATTATTTTATTTCTTTAGAAAATTTTGAATACAAACAAGTAGACGGTGGTATTGAATTAAATAAATATTTAGGAATAAGCAATTATTTAATAATCCCAAATAAAATATATGGACAGAATGTTATTAGTATTAATAAAAAATTATATGAAAATAAAAATATTAAAACGATAGTATTACCTTCTAGTATAACTAATATAGATGATACGACTTTGAAAATAGAATGTGTTAATTCCAAATATTGTGAGTCTTTAGTTAATGATAATAAAGCTACAATGTTAAATGATTCAAATGAAATTGATTTTAATAATTATAATAATATAGTTGAATACAATATTATTGATAATAAAGCAGAAGTAGTTAAAAGTTTTAATATAGATGGTGCTACTATAATTCCAAAAACTATTAATGGTTATGAAGTTAATAAAATAAATATTGATACTGAAAATATAAAAAAAGTATATATACCAGATTCAGTTTCAGTCATTAATATGAAAAATGTGTCTAATAGTTTTATATACACAATTATTGGATTAGTTATTGCATATGTTCTATATTTAATAACTGTTTTAACCGTTTCTACTAAAGATTTAAACAATATGACTAAAAATACTATAATATATATTATTTCAATTATCTACATATTATTTGTAGGATATTTATCTATTAATTATAATTCTAGTTATTATATTGTGTTAATTATAAGTAGTATATGTTATATATTTTTATCATTCGTTCTAAAAATTTATAAAAAACAAAACATTGGTTATGAAGAAAAAATAAGTAATAGTGGTTCTTTCATTAAAGAATGTCTTATTATATTAGAAAAAACAGATAAAGATAATAAATATAATTTAAAAGATAAATTAAAATATTCTGATCCTATTAGCATTAATGAAGTAGAAGAAATAGAAAATGAAATAAAATCTTGTTTAAATAACTTAAATGAAGATTCTGTTAAAAAAATAGAAGATTTAATAAAAGAGCGAAATACAATTATTAAAAATATGAAAAATTAATATAGGAATTAAAACATGAAAAAACATTATTATACAGATACCAATATTCCATTTAAAAATGAAAATTTTCAAAAAATATTAACTTTTTATTTATTTAATTCTCCTTGTGAAATATCAAAAGGAACTAAAGAGAATAAAACATATATACCTGTTTCAAAGGTTGATAAGACTTTTAGTAAACAAGGTTGGACTGATACAAATCTTAGTACTTTAATTGCAAAAATGAAAAGTATGAGTAATCATTTAGAATATTACCCAATAAGTTCAAATCAAAGTATAAATACTATTGAAAAAAACATCAGTTTATCAGATCCAAATTTTGAAATGATTATTATGCATACTCGTAGTGATATGAGTAAGGCATGTGCTATTTTCTATTATATTCGTAATGGTTTTGCACATGGATCATTTAATGTCAAAAATAATATTTATTGTTTTGAAAGCAGTAAAAATGGTATAACAAAAGCTAAAATAAGATTAAAAGAAGAAACTTTATTAAAATGGATAGATTGTTTTTATGAATCCCCAAAGAAACATAAAAGTAAAAGTTATGAGAAAAAAAATAAGATAAAGAAAAGAAAAAAAGAATTGGTTACTACTTAATGCTGTTAAATATTTCTTGGTATTTCTTAAAAGTACTTTTATAAATTTACAAAACGTGGTATATTATTGTTAGCAACGGAAGATTATATGTACTCTTTCGTTATTGGAAAAGAGTTGTAGATAACTACGACACTCGCTCCATTGAGAATTTAGTAACAACCCTTATAGATGAAAGTCTATAAAGGTTGTTTTTTATATTTTCGGAGTAAGGCCGAAGTTTTAAATAATTCTTTTCTTAGAAAGGAGTTTTATTATGTTAAAAACTAAAGTTATTGAAAAGATTAGACCTTCAAAAAAGATACAAGAATTATTTAATTCTAATCAGTTGAACTACACATCTGTTAACGGATACATTCAAATAATAGAAAGAACTAATATTATGCAAATATTCCCTGTAATATATAAATTAGATAATCTTACTATTTATGAGTTTCCAAAAGAATATGCTAAAAAAGAATTTTATATTGTTAATAACCAAACTTCTTACACACTAAATGAACTTAAAAGTTACATATTTGGTTAAATATCAATTTCTTGATATAATTATATTAGCAAGGGGAAAACTTTTGGGAAGGATGTGGATTTTATAAATACAGGAATTTATGTTAGAGTATCAACCGAAGAACAAAGAGATTTTGGATACTCTATCGAAGCACAATTGAGAGAATTAAGAAATTATTGTAGTCAAAGAAATTTAAACATTATACATGAATATAATGATGCTGGTTATTCAGCAAAAGATTTAAAAAGACCAGAAATGGAAAGAATGATTGATGATATAAAACATAGAAGAATTAATCTAGTCGTAGCAATGAAAGTAGATAGATTAACTCGTGAAGGATATGATGGTCAATGGTTCTTAAAGTTTTGTAAAGAAAATAATTGTGGATTGATATTATTACAAGAAAATTATGATGTAACAACACCAGATGGTGAAATGATGTATGGAATGAGTTTATTATTTGGTCAAAAAGAACGAAGAGAAATTGGAAATAGAACAAGACGAGCTATGGAAGAAGCAATCAAACAAGGTAAATATCCAGCTAAAACACCTATGGGATACAATAAAAATACTGATAAAAAACTAGAAATAAATACTATGGAAGCTGAAGTTATTAAAGATGTATTTGAGTTATATGCAAAAGGACATAATGCTTCACAAGTAGCAAAGATTATGAAAGATAGTAATAGATTTATCAAAAATGGTGAAAAATGGACCGAAGGTAGAATTACAAGAATAATCAATAATCCAATATATTCAGGTGACTTATTATGGGGAATATATAATAGAAATGAACAAAATCAAATATTAATACCTAATCATTCACCTGCAATAATATCTAAAGAATTATGGAATAAATGCCAAAGTCAAAGAGATAAATATAGTCATGGTAATTATGGAGAACACACTCATATATTTCATAGAGTTATTAGATGTCCTGAATGTAAAGAATTTATGAGTTCATTCTTAACTGTTAAACATCAAAATAAAAAGAAGAAATATAACTATTATGTTAGATGTAACAATAAATCATGTACTAAAAAAGGCATCATATATAATGCCAATAAAATTGAAAAAGAATTAGTAAATATCTTAAATGATTTATCAGGTATAGCACTACTTAGTAATTATTCCTTAAACTTCCCTATTATCGATAATAAGGAAGATATAGAAAAGATTAAAGGTGCATTAACTAAAATAAAGAATGATGAGAATAAATTATTAGATTATTTCTTAACTAGTCACATTCAATCTGATGTATTAACAAATAGATTAAATACTCTAGCATCCGAAAGAAAAGAACTAGAGAAAAAGAAAACAAAGATGGAATCTGGTATTACTCTAACCTATAACAAAGATTTGATATCACTTTATAATGATAAAAATATAACTGATATCGAAGGGATAAATCCAGTATGGAGCATTTTATCAAGAGAAGGAAAAAAAGAAGTTATAAGTTCATTTATTAAGTTTATAGATGTATCTATTGATAATAACTACAATATTAAGATAGAAAATATAAATTTTAATAACGAGTTCTTACAAAATAAATTTTATAACATATCAGACTATCTTTTAGATAAATTTAAAAATACATATAAAAACATTAATTATCTAGGTATGTGTAATAAATTAGACATATCTAAACTTAATCTAGAAAAAGATTACGAGATATATTCATATAACGAATTAACTAAAAACTACTCACAAGATAGAAAAACTTTTGACTTAATCCAGAATATGTTTCAAGATTTAAATCTAAATTTAATGATGGTTATAGATAACAACAAATTTGTTGATTCATTAATATTATTTGAGAGAGTTAGACCACAAATCTAATTCTTTTTATGTACATAAAATTGGTAAAAACGGACTTTTAAAAAGTTAAGAGCATAAGAAGATGCTAGCACTATATCAATTTTCCCCTTATAAATCAAGGAATATCTTGCTAGCAATCTGATTTCGCACTTGCGAAATTTGTACATAGGACTCTCTAAACACTTGTAAAATAAAACTTTAAATTTTAAAAACATGTACATTCATACAAAATATAGCAAATATTATGTACATACCCCACTTTTAATGAAAATGGTGTTGGTAACCCCATCAACAGGAGTTGTTGATTGAATATTTTCAATTATATTCAATTTAAAAAGTCAAGAGTATACGAAAGCTTCGCTCTTGACTTATGGTTATTGTATTTTTTCCAACTCATCAATATCATATGTCATATTACATTTAGGATAATTACTACATCCATAAAATTCGCCATATATTCCTTCTCTCTTTACAAGAAAGTGACCACAATTAGGACATTCTATTTTATTTTCTAAAATCCCCATGTCCTTACTTCTAACTTTGTAATCACATTTAGGATAATTAGTACAACCTAAAAATGTTCTTAAATCATTACGATTAGTTCTAACAACTAATTTTCCCTTTTTACATACTGGACAATTATAATTAGTTAAATTTTTTTCATCCTCACACATAGTAATATGTATTTGATTTGGATTATCCTTTAGTATTTCGTCTATAAACATTGATTGTTTATAAAGTGGTACAAGAATACAACACTTTCCTTTGGTTCTAGTTAAAGCAACATAAAACAATCTTCTTTCTTCTTCGTACAAATAATCATTCTCTGAAACAGAAACATAATCCAAAATAGGATCATCAGACATTTTGTTAGGAAATCCAGTGATAAAATTTTTCATATCAACTATTATAGTTCCATCAAATTCTAAGCCTTTAGATTTATGAACAGTAAAAAACTTAATATGATCAGCAGTAAAATTATCAACGAAATCTATATAATCAGCAGTATTTCTCCCTAGAATTCCTATATTTTTACATCCACTATCTTTTAAATATTTAATTGCCATATTTAAAGCATTTTCTTTATCTTGATTATAATAATATATCCTAATTGGTTTATCATCATGAATATTAGAATTTAAATTTTTAGAAATTTGCCCTAATTCATTTTTCATAATAAAGTTGCCTGCGACATTTATTAATTCTTGACTATTCCTATGAGTATCATTTATAAATATATTTTGCGGACATTCAACGTATTTGTTAAAATTAATAAATAAATCTAAATCACATCCAGTAAATCTATATATACTTTGCCAATCGTCACCAACTACTACGAGTTTAGCTTTAGCTTTATCTATAATCGATTTTAATAATAAAAATCTAGAGCGAGATGTATCTTGAAATTCATCTACTATAATATAATCTAAATTATTATCAAATCCATATTGACTAACATATTTAGCAGCTTTATTTATTAAATCATTAAAATCTAATTGATTTTCTTTTAATAAAGTATCTTCATATAATATATATATTTGAGAAATAATACTTAACAAAATTTGATTTCTAACATTATTCTTTTTAATAGCATCCTGATAAAATTCATTCATTTTTTCCGATGCATAATTGTTACCTTTAAACATATTAATAAATTTGTTAATTAATTCTATAAATGACTTAAACTCTTCCCTTTGATTATTTTTAATCGTAGCTTCATAAACCTTATTATAATCAACTTTATTAAATTTAACACCAGCTGTTTTTAACATAGATTCTAATTTTTGAATAATAATACCTTCTTTAAAATAATAAGAATATGTTTCTAATAATTTAGTGTTTTTTATAACATGTAATTTTCTTTTCCATTTAATAGTATCCAAATAATTTAATTCTTCCCATTCGCTAAGTTGTGGACATCTTCCGTTTTTATTAATGCCAAAATGTTCTAAATATATATCATACTCAGTTAAATAAAAATCAGGATTATAGTTTTCATCAAAAACGTATTTTTTTTCATATTCATAATTAATACCATTTAAAAACAAATAATTAGCAATTATTAATTCCTCATAACTTTTAACTTTTTCTTGTTGTAATGTATACAAATCTTTTTCTCTATTTATATACTTATTGTATTTATTTTTCATAGTCTCTAAATCAAAACCATATTCATAATCATACATTTCTCCAAGGTTTTCAAAATCTACTGGATTTGGTATATGCATATATAAACCAAATAACTCTACAATTGCTTGTAATTGCTTATTATTATTGACTATAATTTCGTCTAAATATTTTATAATGATTTTATCTAGTAATTCATTTGCGATTTTACCATCATATTTTAAAATTTTATTTTTTCCTAATTGATGAAAATTAAGACAATCAACATTTTTAATTCCTATCTCATTTAGTTTATCTTCAAAATTTTTAACAGTACTATTATTAAAAGAAATAACCATTATAGATTCTGGGAGAATATTCTTTTTATCGATCAAATATTTAACTTTTCCTATAATTGTTGAAGTTTTACCAGAACCAGCGCCCGCTATTATCAAATTATAATCATCATCAATAACTATGGCTTTTCTTTGTTCTATATCTAATTTATATTTAAAAATTGTATCAAAATAATTTTGATTTTTTGTGATTTCTTCTTCAACATATTTTTCGTTTAATTCCTTAATTTTATTATGTAATAGTTTATAATAATTTAGAAAACATTTAATTTTTGGAAATAAAGTTAATTTTTTGCTATATAAGTATAAATTATTATATTTTTCTTTTAATTCTTCATATTGTAAATGTGAAATATAATTTTTTTGAAGTTTATTAATATTGATATAAAACCTGTCAATTTCTTTAAAGATATTTCTAATCCATATGATTGTTGATACTACCCAACATAAAAATAAAGTACAAATACACAGTATTACAATTATAAAAAAATATTTCATATTCACACCTACTTTATTCTATTTATTTATGTTTATTATATCATTTATTTAAATAAATTAATAGTTATATTTTTTTTACCATTTATGCTATAATATATATATAATTATTATACTAGGAGGTACTGAGTATGGAAATGAGCAATACATTTAAGCAAGAATATAAAAAAGCATGTGAGGAAATAAATGAAATCACAGCTGTAAAACACAATATTTATGAACACCACTTCAAAATGATAGATGATCTTTCTAGCAATAGTATTACAAACGATATTGAAAAATATTCTGAATTTGAAGGTGATTTTCTTGGTTTTGCATGTAACAATGAAATATTAATTAATACTGATGAATTTATGACTTTTTTTGAAAATATTATATTTCAAAATGGTGAAATTAAGAAAAATATTGATACCTCAGATTCAATTTATATTTTTATGTTTTTTAGTTATTTATCAACCATATATAAAAAATTCCAACGGGCAAATAATAAATTTTCAATAACCGATAAAGGGTTAAATGAGAATGAAATATTAAAAAAATTAAATAAAATTAGAAAGATGAATAAAAAAGGCAAAGATATTCTGCCATATGTTGATGAAGTAAATCAATTATTAGCAATTAAAAGTAATTTATTTTCTAAGAAAATGATTAATAATTATTTAAGATTATATTATTTTATTGTTGAAAATAATTTTAAAAACAATAAACATATATCTGTAGAAGAACTTAGTGAATTAATAGTTAATTTGCTTTGCGATTATGAAATGAAGGAAGAACTTTTTGATTTAATTGCAAAGTGTCCTATCAATTTAATTAATAGTAAAATGATTAAATTAATATACGATGATAATAGTGCAAGATTTATTTATAATTCCTTAAATAATATGGTTTTATCTGTAAACAAACTAAATAAAATGATTGTTTCTATGTTTGAAAAAATTTTAAGTATTTTATCAAAATCCAAATGTGATGATATTATAAATGCTTATAATAAATATAAAAACATAAAAATTAATAATTTCGAACTTGATGATAAAATATATATAATGAGCATGTTAGAAACCGATGTATTTTGGAGTTTAAAAGTTAATGGAATTTATAATAATTTTTATGGCTTGTTTGGTAATTATATGTCTTTTGACACTGATAGGCGTATAAAATATGGCACAACAAATTTGTTCAACATATATAATCAGTTAAACATTGATTATGATGTATTTTCTGAAGATTTTATACGTTTATTAGATGGAGTAATGACAGAAAAAAAATTAGACGAAAAATACATTGATGCGGTAGATATTCTTTTAATACATGCAGAATCTGCAACCATTGTGTTTGATATGGGAACTAAGTTTATGCTATTAAAAAATAAAGTGGGAACTTCTTTAATGCCATCGGATAAAGTTAAAAATGCATTTACAAATACATTTGATGAAATACCGATACATATAATCAAAAGATCTGAAAGGATAAAAGTTGATGTATTTTATGATTTAAGGTTTATATATAATGAAATGATTGGATTTTTCAATAAATTACTTAAAGACTATTTTAATATAAAAGCAATGATTAATGATTTTAATAATATTTCTAATATTGATGAATTATTAGATAGTAGTCGTGAAATATTAGAAAATTATGAATTATCCGATGTGCTTAATAACTCATCTAATATACTAATAAATGAAAACTATGATAGTGAAAAAGCCAGTCAATATTTATACATAGATTTAAAAGCATTGGGAATTGTTAATTTAGAAGATAAATTTAATGAAATATTAAATTATACTAAAGTTAAAAAAACTCTACTTTCGGCAGCTAATTTTTGGGATGTGTATTCAAAGACACAAAACTTAAATATAGATAAAGATGGACAAGAATATACACCTATTGTTGCTAATTACTTTAAAGCAGTCGAAATACTATTGTATAGAAAAATTAAAGATAAATATATACAATTATCAAATGACGGAATCAATTTATTACAACCATTTACCGCTAATGGAAAAACAGTTGATTTTACTAAGAATGACGAATTGACTCTCGGAGAGATGGCAAAGTATATTAGAAGAGAAAAAAGAATAGTAAATGATAAATATGATAATTTGTTTTTATATGAAAAACTAAGAAACTGGATTAGTAATGTTAGAAATTCTAACTTTCATACTGATTTAATATTAACTAAATCACAAGCAGAATTTTATAAAAATGAAAGTTTGTTAATCATTTGTGATATATTAGATTACTTGTAAGCAACATTATTATTTACAATATGTTGTAAAATTTTAATATTTATTATATAATCAAATCAAGAAAAGGTTGTTATTAAAACCTCAACTGCTCCATGTGAGATTTAACTAGTACTTTAGAGTACTAGTTTTTTGATGTCCAAATCCTACTCTATCTATAGACCTATCTTAGGTCTTTTTGTATTATTATTTGTACTACTTTTTGTGGTTTAATGTGAGGTTTATGTTCATAAAATAATTTCTAACATACCTCTTAACCGTAAGTAATGTATGCCTTTCTCCATCTACATAGAATACATCATCATCTTCATGATAATTATCGTAAAATAATACTAATAAATAAGTTCCATTTTTACTAAATACTATTCTGTGTGGTGTTAATGCATGTACATTTACTTTATCAAACATTATAATAAAACCATTATAATATTCGACCTTTATTCCGCTTCTTTGAGCCATCTTATTTAGTACTTCTTTAACATCATTATTAAATACCATTCTTTCTATTGAAAACTTGCCAATATCATTCACCTCCAGTTCAAGCAAACAATACCGCATAGCTTTAATAAAGTCCAGCAAAAAAGAAGCAATAAATTATGCTTCTAGTTCTACTTTTAAAAATACTTTTTTACCTTTTTGAATAACTATAAACCCATTTTTAAAATCAGATGCATCAATTATTCTATTAACATCATTTTCTTTTATTTGATTAATTGATATACCATTTTGTTCTATTAATCTTCTTGCTTCTGATTTTGATGCTACAAGATTTAATTCTAATAATAAATCAATTAATGTTATAGGAAGATTATTTGATATTGTTATTGTATCAATATCATCAGTTATGCTTTTAGAAGCCTTTGTTTCATATTTGCTAACTGCTTGTTCAATAAATTCTTTTCCATGGTACATTCGAATAATTTCTTTTGCGTATTCTTTATGTGCATTAAAAATATCTTCATTAATCCAATCTTTGTAAATATTAGAACTAATATCTGTTGTTAGTTTAAAATAATTTTCTAGACATTCATCTGGTATTCTCATTGCTTTTTCAAACATTATTGCTGGTTCTTCATCAATACCAATGTAATTATCCAATGATTTGCTCATTTTTTCTTTTCCATCTAATCCTACTAATAAAGGGAATACAATTACATCTTGTCGAGTTTGTCCATAATCTCTTTGTAATTCTCTTCCTACTAGTAAATTAAATGTTTGATCAGTACCACCGATTTCAATATCCGCTTTAATTGCAACTGAATCATATCCTTGCATTAATGGATACATAAATTCATGAACACCTATAGGTGTTTTATTATTAAATCGATTACTAAAATCATCTCTTTCCAATAATCTAGCAACAGTATATTTTCCTGTTAATTCTAAAACATCTTTAAAATTCATTTTTTCCAACCATTCAGAATTATATACAATCTTTGTTTTTTCTTTATCTAGAATTTTCGTTACTTGTTTAAAATATGTTTCTCCACTTTTTCTAGTTTCTTCAAATGTTAATTGTGGTCTTGTTTTGCTCTTTCCACTAGGATCTCCAATCATTGCAGTAAAGTCACCAATTACAAAAACAATTTCATGCCCCATATCTTGTAATGTCTTTAACACTCTAAGTGGCACTGTATGCCCTAAATGTAAATTTGGTCTTGATGGATCTGCGCCAAATTTAACAACTAATTTTTTATTACTCTTTAACTTTTCTCTTAAAGTATCTTCATTAAATATTTGAACTGCTTTTCTTATGATTACATTTATTTGTTCTTCTTTATTCATTTTTATTTCCTCCTAAATAATTTGTATAGTTAATTAAATTACATTCATCAAAGTAATAATCAATATCCATACAAATCACCTCCTTGAAAATAAAAAACGAGCAAACATCCAAAAAGGACGAATTGCTCGTGGTACCACCTTTGTTTGTAATAATAGTTTATTACCTCTTATTGATAACGATATCTCACCGATTAAAATCATCATTTGTAATTCATTATTTTATTTTTACTTATTTCCACCAACCATAAGTTCTCTATTAAACATTTAAAAATAATTACTTCGAATGAATCGCTTTTTAATTAACTGAATTTAGTATACTACATTTTCCTTTAAAAATCAATCATCACTCAATATTTGTGGATAGTTTTATCATCACTCAATATTTGTGGATAGTTTGTATGTTTTTTGTGGACAGTTTGTAGGTTTTGATGAAACATTTTGTGGTCCGTTTGTGGCATAATTGTGGAAACTTTGTAGGTTTATGTTTCGACTTAAATGGGATATATTTAAAATAGATAAAATTTAAATTTTTTACTTAATAATCTTGTTATTTAGAATATTTTTCCTTGATACTTTTCATAAAATTATTAACCCTTGTGAAGAATCGAAACATAGTTTTCCTTTATCTATGAGGTTTTTTGATGTTCAAAAGGGGTTTGGAAGAGTACTCTCATCTGCTCCATTAAGTTTATAGTCTAACTCCCTAGTGGAGTTAGTTTTTTTATACACTCTCGCGTAACAACAAGATATCATTTTTTTTACTTTATCTACTAAATTGTGGTAATTTTGTAGATTTTTTTCATTATTTTAAAGGAAATGTGTTAATCATTTGTACAATTTTTGTCGGTTTATTATATATCTATGTTAAATTTAATTTTAGATTTTTTGTAAGATTTAAAAAAGCATCATTACGATGCATCTTTGTTTTAATTTATTTTATGTAATAATATTTCTTTACCATCTGAATCTACACCATATAAATTCTTTACATAATCATAATCTGCTGTAGGAATTAATTTCAATGATACAATATTTTTAGCATCTAACTTGTTAAATTTAATATTAAGGGTAAAACCATAATTACTATCTTCGTTAGACATATAAACATTTCCACTAGTAGTTAATATTAATAAATGTGCATTACCTGTACAGCATATATTTCTTGTTGCAATGTTTTTTACAGGTTCTTTATCAAATATCATTTTCTCTTCATTTGTATTCAAATTTTTAGCATATAATTTATTATTTTTTATATATGTTTTGTATTTAACAATTTCTTCATCACTATTGCCATGATTCATCGTATCTACTTCAGTTTTTAATTCAATTTCTGTTATTTTTGCTTTTTCATATTCATAATCTTTTTCATCAATTTTAAATTTTGCATACACATTAAAACTAACACTATTATTTATATTAGATGTAGATTCTTTAAAAATTTCTTTTACTATCCTATAATTGCCACTTTCTAATTGACCATATCCATATTCCCAATCAATACTAAGTTCTACTGATTTTCCAGTTTCTAATTCCCATGCAGGCATATTAAATGCCATATCATGAATTGTTTCTAATTTTCTCCACTTACCTTCTTTTTCTTGTTCTATATAATAAGGTTCTCCATATGAATAATTAATTTTTGAATTGTTTTTTAATATTAATGTTACGCCTTTATTTGTAAGTGTTCCTTCCTTAAGTGATAAAGTTACATTTTTATTAATTTTATCCTTACAACCACTTACCCCCAATAATAAAATTCCGCAAAATAATATTCCTAGCAATTTTATTCTCATATATCCTCCTCCTTATATTTTTTAAATTCAACTTTGTGTCAATCTTCAATAATATATTGTTATCAATTAATTATATATTATAATTATTTAACAGTAAGGATTATACTATTTTTATATCCTGCAATCGTTGTTTCTAATGTTACTATAATATTTAATTTTTTATTTTCATCAATAAAAAATCTAATTGTGTCATTATCAACAGATGTCTTGTAATTATTACTGTTTTTATTATTATCATTATAAAAATCAGAATATTTTTCTTCTGTAGAACCTAAATATATTTCCATTAAGGCATCTGTAATAACACGAATAGCTTTATCTTCTATATTACTTTCAGTAAATCCAGTAATGTTATATGCTTCTTTATAAGATAATAATTTTCCATTATTTAAATTAAAATTATATGTATAGTAATCATAGGTTGTAGGTCCTGTACCACTAGATTCTGTAGTAATAACAACAGATATTATATTATCATTAGTATAAGTTTTATACTCAACTAAGGTAAACCATATTTCATCCTTTAAATTTTCATTAAACTTTTTTATTAGATTCTCATATAATTCATAGATTTCTTTGTTTGCTTTTTTTGCATCATCAGAATCAATATTTATGTATGGAACAACTAAATCACTTGCACTTATTAGTTTACTATGATCACTAAATCCGTAATAACTTTCTTTATTTGTAGGCAAATCATAGTCAGCATCATAAACCCAATCTTTACTGCTATTTAACTTTGAAACACTGTTTTTATTTTCTTTACTTTCGCTATTGTTATTTTGGTTTAATACTTTGTCATATACTATATAGCCAACCATCAATACAACTAATACACCTAAAATAATTGTTATGATAACCAAACCCTTATTATTTTTCATTTTTTTATGCCTTTCAATTATAATTATAACATTATTGAATTTTATGTCAATTTTTTTATGATTTACAATAATATTTTAAGTGATATTTTGTCTATAAGTAATATATTATATGTTACTTGAAGTTGATTATTGAATGATTAAATTAAGAATAAGTTAGCAAAGATAATGGTTGTTGTTCATTGTAATTAGATATTTTAGACAACAAGTAAACTATTTAATAATCAAATATAAAAAAACGGATATTCCGTTTTTTTAAAATATTTTATCAGACTAAAATTTTTGAGTTACGCATCTATTAACTTGCCCTTTTTTAATAAATTTAATAGTGTTGTATTTTGTTCGGCACTACCTATATAATTATTTATGTTATTGATTTTGGCTAATTTTTTACGATAATTAAATGAGCTATCTATAGATATTTCTTTTAATCCATCTACAATAGAATTGCCTTTATAGTTAGGATTATATAAATATTTTGTTTTAGATTGTAATTTTTCATTGACTCTTGTTTGGACTTCTATATATTTATCTCCTAATCTTCTTTTTCTTTCTTCACCATTTCCCCATTTTCCTTCGATAACTTCTTTAACAAGTTCTTCAATGGTTTTATTTATATTAGGCAAATCAGAATTTAAATAACTTGTTGGATCTATTCTTATGTCCGATGTATTTCTTACTTCAAAATGTAGATGTCCTCCATAACTCATACCTGTATTTCCCATATATCCAAGCACTTGTCCTTTTGTTACATTTTGTCCTTCTTTTACTTTTACACTATTATATGCCATATGGGCATACAATGTGTAGTATCCATTGTTATGTTTTATTTTTACGTAATTTCCATATGAACCATTTTCAAATCCATTACAATCATTTCTATAGGAAATAACTATTCCATTGCTATGGGCAACAATATTTCCTAATGTGTAGTTCTTATTAACTACATCTATTCCATCGTGATATCCTTTTTTATAATTTTGAGTTATTTCTAACTCTTTACTCTCTAATACCCTATTTCTTAAGCTCATAATTATACTTCACCTTCATACTTTTCCTTTGTTATTTCTTCATCTTTTATAGGTTTCATTACTACTTCATCCATTATTTTCACTCTCCTTTTTATTAGTACTTTTCTTTGTAAAAAAATATGTAAATACTGCAGTGCATAGGTTAGTAAATAGTAAGAAGACAGTTTCAAATATTTTTTCTGATTTAAATACTGCTATGAAAAGGAGAATTACCAATGCATTGGCAAACAATATAGTTACATAACTTTTTACATCTTCCAAGCCTTTTTTCACACTAATCACCCTTTCTAATAATTAGTATATTTTTTACCTTTATTCAAAGTTATTATATGCTATATAGAATTTATAGTGTTGGCGCTATCCTATGTTATATTTCTTTGATTTATATAATACAATTGTGTTATAGGGGAGAAGAGATGTTTTTTTTATTTTTTTGTTTACATTTATTTTTTTATTTGCTATAATACCTTTTGAGCGAATGCTCCTTGCTTGAAAAAGCCAAAAGACCATAAGGAGGTGTACAATGAGAAAATATGAAATAATGTTTATAGTTAGACCTGATTGTGATGAATCTACTATGAAGAATGTTGTTAAGAAGTTGGAAAAAGCTTTAACTGATAACAAGGCTATTATTACTTTATCTAAAGAATTAGGTCAAAAAGAATTTGCATATGAAATCAAGAAATGTAAATCTGGTTTTTATTTCCTATACAATATTGATTCATCTGATGATAAGGCTGTTAAGGAATTTAATCGTGTTGCATCAATTGATGAAAATGTATTAAGACATTTAGTTCTTAATATTGAAAAATAGGAGGATTAATGAACAAAGTAATATTAATAGGTAGATTAGCTAGAGATCCCGAATTAAGGCATACTAGTAATGGAATGGCTGTATGCCAAATAACTGTTGCAATAAGTAGAAGGGTTTCTGCTGGAGCTAATCCTGAAACAGACTTTATTAACTGTACTGTTTGGGATAAGCAAGCTGAAAATGTTGCAAAATATCTAGCAAAAGGAAGACAAGTTGCCGTAGAAGGAAGAATTCAAACAAGATCTTACGACAATAATGAAGGTAAAAAAGTTTATGTTACTGAAGTTATAGCTAATAATGTTGAGTTTTTAGGAAGTAGTAGTGGTAGTACTAATAATGAAGTACAACAAAATAATCCATTTAATAATGCTATACCTTATGAACCTACACCATTTGAACAAATGCCTACAGAATCAACTTCTGTAAGTGATGACCCATTTGCTAACTTTGGTGAAAAAATAGACATAAGCGATAATGATTTACCGTTTTAATAAAGGAGGATGAAATGGCAGATTTTCATAATAATAAGCCTAAAAGAAAAAAAGTTTGTTTTATGTGCATTGGAAAAGATGTTAACTATAAAAATGTTGAGATAATCAGTAAATATATAAATGATTCTGGAAAGATATTACCAAGAAGATTTACTGGTACTTGTGCAAAACATCAAAGATGTATAGCTGAACAAGTTAAATTGGCTAGATTCATGGGATTTATTCCATATTCTAAATAAAAAAAATAAGACTTATGTCTTAATTTTTTTTAACTATTTTTTCCTAGTGTTATTTCAACACTATTTATTTTTCCACCTCTATTATAAGTAATGCTTACTTTATCTCCTACCTCATACTTATATAATTCATATCTAAACTCGGCTAAACTTGAAAACTCTACATCACCTATTTTAGTTATTACATCGCCTTTTTTTATTCCTGCCTTTGATGCTGGTGAATTGTTTGCTACTTCTATGACAACAACACCTTTATCTACTCCATCTGGTAATGTAATTCTTTGTTGCCATAAGTAATATTCTTCTGAAATATCTACCATACTGATTCCTATATATGGTCTTACAATATCTTCACCTCTTTCTATTCTGTTTGCATAGTTTAGGGCATCTTCTATGGGAATGGCAAAACCCATGCCTTCAACTTCATTTTGGACAATTTTTAGTGATATAATTCCTATTACATTTCCGCTTACATCACAAAGTGGTCCTCCTGAGTTTCCTGGATTAACAGCGGCATCTATTTGTAATACTTTCATATAGTAATCAGATGATCCACCTGTTAGATTTACCTCTACTAATCTATCTTTTCCTGAGAGGATACCTTTAGTAACAGTTCCTTTATATTCTTTTCCCATTGGACTACCAACAGTAAATACTGTATCTGCTAATTTTACTTCATCACTCTTTCCAATTTCTACAATGCTATTTGCTTTGTTACTATCTATAGTAAGAACAGCAATATCAGAATAAACTTCTCCTCCTAATATTTTAGCATCTATTAGTGTATTTCCATCATTGAATTCAACTTTAACTGCATCTGCTCCGTCTATAACATGGTAATTAGTCATTATATATGCGTTTTTATCATCTTTTTTGTAAACAAAACCTGACCCTGTAGAAATAAGTTTATCACTTTTATATGACATTACAACTACAGTGGCTCCATATACATTGTCTACAGAACTAGATATGCTATTTTCAACTAATTCACTTCTAGTAATATTTTTTATAACTTGTTCACTTACTTTTGTAGATGATATTGAATATAAGTATCCTCCACCTACTCCACAAATAAAGGATAACATCATACAAACTACTATAATTATGGTACTATTATTATTTTTTTTATTTAATTCATTCATAAAATCACCTTCCTACATTTCTACAATTTCTAAATAATTCTTTGGGAATCCCATATAATCTAATACTTTTTGAATTGGAATTGTATCAATTCTACCATCTAATTTGTCAATTTCATATTCTAGTTCTTTCATCATAAGTCTAAAGTTATCTTTAGAAAGTAAATACTTAAATATGATGACTACGGCAAACATATCATTCTTTCCATAAATATACTCATCATCCATTTTAAATATTTTTAGTTTATTATGATATTCTGTATCAGGAATTGCTCTTTCTGTTTTGTGATCAAATACAATATCTTCATGAGCACATAAATTACGATAATTTGATAGTATTGGTAACATTTCTTCTAATAAATTAGGATCTATTCCAAATGTTTCGGCAACACTCTCTTTATCTTTATCTTTTAGTATTGTATATAACTCACACATAATTCCAAATGATAATACTTTTACTAAAATCCAAAGTGGTATATATCCATAATTCTTGGAATAATGCATTGTGGCACTATGCCTTGAAACATTGATTCTAATTTGTCTTTTCATTTTTTCTATTATATCTTTTACTCTTCTTCTTTTTTCTTTATCATTGGTAAAATTATTAACATTTAAGTAATCTTTCTCTTTATAACCATAGTTCTTTGATAGTTGATATGACATTACTGATTTTAAATTGTTTTCAATGATTAATAGATATTTAAAGATAATATTTCTTACATATCTATCAAATAAGAATAAAGAATATAATTCTCTGAAAGTAGTTCCTTTAATAAAGGTTCTATCTGTTATAGAGTTCATAAATATTAATCTATAGCCATTAATAAAGAAGTAATTTTCTTTAAGTAATATCTCTTTAGCATAAGTTTCATCTTCTATTATAAGCCCCTTATTTTTTAAAACTTCTATCTGTTCGTCGATAGTTTTAAATTCTTTTTTCACTACTATCACCTTAATAAGTATAACATATTATAAAAAAAAAAGATATAAATATAATGTAAAAATTATGGGAAATTGTGTTACATATATTGATATTATCTTTTATATTAAATTATCTCTAATAATTGTAGATAAATTATATTTTCCATAAATATTAACTCTAGTATTTTTGGTTATTTTTATAAAACATATATCTTCTATTACGATGTCTTTATTTTTTAGATCATTGTAACTAGATATTATATTATCTAATAATATTGGATTATTTATACTTATTCTCTTTACAGGAACATTGTTAGATATATATATTGTGATACTTGTAGATATACACTCAAAGTCAAGTCTAATATAGTCTCCGACAAGAATACTACATTTATCTTTTATTTGATAAGTTATTGGTTTTATTTCTTTTTTTATGTTTATTTTTTTTAACTCATTATTGTTTATATAATTTGTTATACTTCCTTCATTTACTATACCTGGTGTATCATATATATTTAATCCATTTAGTTTTATATTTATGGCATCTAATGTTGTTGATGGATACATACTAGTAGTAATTGTTATGTCATTATTACCATAATCTTTAATTAATTTATTTATTAGTGTACTTTTTCCACTATTTGTAGATCCTACAAAATATATTTTTTTATCAATTCCATATTTAAGTATAGTATTATATAAATGATCCATATTGTAATTTTTAATACTACTTATTATGATTATATCTTTAATATTATTATATCTTTTTTTTATATAATCTATTATTTTATTATCTTTAATAGATTTTGGTAAAATATCTCTTTTAGTAAGTACAAGTATAACATCTTTAAATTTATTTATATAATCAATATTTAAATTAAGTAAACTTGATACATAGATAACTAAATCATTATTAGTGATACTATCCATTATTTTTATATAATCTTTATTAGACATATTTGCTTTATTATATACACCATAATTTTTTATTTTAAAACATCTCGTGCAAATGTTTTTATCAATATTACTAATATATCCATCTAAATTTATGTCTTTATCTTGTAGTGGTATTCCACAACCTAAACATTTCTTATTCATAATATTTTCCCTTAATTAATATTCCTCTTTTATTTAATTTATTTATTATCTTTTTTTCAAAAATCCTATAAAATTTTGTTTTTAGAGAGTCCTTATTAGATATTGAATTAACAAGAATTGTCTTTATTCCAGCTTTATTTCCTCCATATATATCTCTATATAGTTCATCTCCTACTAAGGCTACTTCACTTAAATCATATTTATATTCTTTTATTATTTTTATAAGTTTTTCGATAGAAGGTTTTTTAGCATTTGGAGCGCAATCTATATCTAATTGTCTCTTAAATGGCAATAATCTCTTTTTATTCGTATTATCGAAAATAATTATTTTAAATTCCATGTCTTTTAGATTTTCAATTAAATCGATTAGCTTCTTAGAAGGAGTTTTTTCTTTATATGGTATGATAGTATTATCTAAATCAAATAAAATACACTTTATACCATCCTCTTTTAATTTATCATAATTTATATGATATATACTTTTTAAATACATATCTGGTATATAAATATCCATCATTTGTATAGTCCTATCTTATAGCGCATATCCATATATTTATTATGTGCTAATTCATTTACTTTTATAGCTCCTTGTTCAAGAATTTTATCTAATTCATCACTATTTATTATTTCATTATATTTTTTTTGAATGGCACTTAGTTTATCACATACGATATCTGCCGTAAAACGTTTAAATTCTCCATAATTGCTATTTTTAAATTTTTCTTCTACTTCTTGTATTGTCATATCTGATAGTGAAACGCATATATTAATTAAATTTGATATGCCTGGTTTATTTTCAGGGTCATACTTTATTTCACAAGAAGAATCTGTTGTGGCTGACATAATTTTTTTTCTAACATCATCAAGATTATCTAATAATCCTATAACACCTTTAGGATTTTCTTCTGTTTTACTCATTTTCTTAGTAGGATTCACTAAGTCCATAATCTTTGTACCGCTTTCAGTAATCATAGGTTCTGGTATTTTAAATGTCTCCCCATATTTCTTATTAAAACGTTCGGCTATATCTCTTGTTAATTCTACATGTTGTTTTTGATCAATACCAACGGGAACATAATCGGCATCTACGACAAGGATATCTGCTGTCATTAATACTGGATAAGTAAATAATCCTACTGAAAAGTTATCTTTTCCTTTACTTTTTTCTTTAAATTGTATCATTCTTGATAATTCTCCATTATAACTATTACATTCTAATAACCAAGAAACACATGGTATATATGGAATATCTGATTGTAGATATATAGTATTTTTACTTGGATCTACTCCACACGCAATATATAGTGCTAGAAAGTCTCTAATATTTTTATTTAGTTCTTGAGGATTAACAGGAACTGTTATAGCATGTAGGTCAGCTACAAAGAGATAATTGTCATAAATATCTTGATAATTTACCATTTGACTAATTGCTCCAATATAATTACCTAAAGTTAGACTACCTGTAGGTTTTAAACCTGTTAACATTATTTTTTTCATATTTGCCTCCATATAAATAAATTATATATTAAAAAATAGTTAATGTAAATTAATTAACTAAGATTTTTCATAATTCCTTATTATTCTTATATATTTAATTAGGTGATGAAATGTTATTTAATATAATTAAATATATAGCTACTAATTTAATGTTTTTTACTGGTGCCTATTCTAACGAGGTTTTTCCTGATAAACTACCTAAGGATATTGAAGATGAGTATATAAAGAGGCATTTAAATGGAGATGAGGAAGCTAGAAAAAAATTAATAGAGCATAATTTACGTTTAGTAGCTCATATAGTTAAAAAATTTGAAACTAGTGAACAAGATATTGATGATTTAATAGGAATAGGTACTATTGGTTTAATTAAGGGAATAGATACTTATAAACCTAATAAAAAGGTTAAACTTGCTACTTATGCTGCTAAATGTGCTGAGAATGCAACTATCACCTAAAAGAACTTTATGTTAGAGTAAATGCACTATTTGATAAAATTAGTGCACGATGTGAACTTTCTTATACATTAACAACTCATACTTGTAAACAAGTTAAGCCTATCACGTCGCAAAGTTCGCTTGGTGAACAAATAAAATATTATCGTTCTATTGATGATATAAAGCAAACCGACTTGGGTGTAAAACTTAACTTTCACCGAAGCACTTTAAATCATTTAGAGAACAGAGATATAAAACTCGTAAACGTAGAACTCATCAAAGGTATCATTGAAGAACTTAACATACAAGATAAAATCAACATCAATGACGAATATATTTCATTCCTGTTAGATAATCCGTGCGACAAGATTATAGAGGCAAGACAAAAACTAAAACTATCAAGAAAAGACTTTGCTACTCTGTTAGGTGTTGATATATCATCAGTAAGACGTTGGGAACTCGGCAACCACCATATCAGTAGAAAAAAATATGAGAGATTGAAAAACTACTTATAATTCAATCTCTTTTAATTTGTTCTCGCAACATCTTTGCAAGAAAGCATAAAACTTTCTCACGAGAACTAACATCTATATTCAAATTTCTTATAGATTTAAGAACTAACTCTTTTTGCACTTTGGCAAAAGCATTATTAAACTCACCAATTCCTACATCATCAGTAGGACAATTTATTATCAGTTGCATTTAACCACCTACTAAAAGATATGATTAAACTTGCAACTTATTTCTTTTTTGGCTTTCCATATTGTTTAGATAAATCCATTCCTCTAACACACGTAAAACAATCTACTGCAATACGTTTATGTGGGTCAAACTCTATAATCTTAACTACATCATCAAAGCACTCTTTAAACAAAGCCAAAAACTCTTTCTTTTGCTTCTCGTGTTCCAAATTATCTTTGTGAAACTTATTCATCGTATCAAGTATTTCATCTTCTAATGTTAACGTAATCGTTCTATCATATAAACCTAACATCTTTAACAACTCTTTATCTGTCATTTGTTTTAACCTCCATTTGTTCTATAAACTTTAAATACTCATATTCGCTAACAACATAATTCTTTGATATGCGAATTGCTTTTATCGTTCCATTGTCTATTAGTTTTTTCAAAAACATTACTGACGTGTGTGTATAATTGCTAATCTCTTGCAACGTCAAAAATCTCTCTTTCATATTCCTCCTGTTAGGTAGGGGTGGCTTTCCCGCATTTTTCCATAAAAAAAGTACATATCGCCCAATGCCCCTACCAAAAATTACTTAATCATTTTGTGTGTTCCATTTGCTTCTTCTAAATATTCTATACAAAGTTGCATTGATGTATGTGCCATTCATAAAAATAAACGGGTTCATTAAATATACACTATTTTTACCTAATTTAGTTCTTGCCATTATATTAAGTTCAATAAGGTGATTTACTCCCTCGGTAAAAGTATTATGCGATATACCAACTAATTCTATAAACCTTTGCTTACCTATATTAACACCATCTTCGGTTAAGATACCACTTGTCTTATCAAGATATTCAAGTGCTGTTAAAATAATATTAAACTCGCTTTTAGTTAAATCTTCTTTTGCAAGTAAGCCAATAGTATCTTTAAATACTTTGACAAAAGAATTACTCTTTTTGATAACCTTATGATTTGCTCTATACTCTTTTTGCTCTCTTGTATCTAATCGTAGACTATCACCAACTCTTAAAGTATAATCAATCTCTCCTGTTTCAGTATTTATGAAGCCACACACTATTTCTTCTTCTTTAATTTCCTTTCGTTTTGCTTGTTCCATATTGCCTCCTGTTGTAAAAATACATACCAATTTTGGCTTAAAAATAACGTCTATATAGCCCACTTACTTGGTGTATCATATACCAATTCATTGGTATCTATATTTTACTAAATCCTTATAAATCAACACATTAGCGAGCATTGTTCTCTTATTCTTTTCTTATACAAAATTATATATTAGATTTTAGGGGCTTCAACTCTACTAATATAATATATATTTATAAGATAGTATTATATATATAATATACTCTTGTATACTAATCATTTCACAAAGCCCTTAAATAGTGCATAAAACCATTATGTTATGTCCTAATAATATTTTTACAATATAATTCTAATATTATTTGGCGGCTTCTGTATAGTCTTTTGTGAAAACAAAAACAAGGGCATTTAATTGCTCTTGTGTCATATAGTATCTATTACCAATCTTGGTATAAGATACCTCATTATTATTAACCCAACCATATAAAGTTTTATATGATACACCAATCAGCTTGCAAGCCTCTTTTAATGAAATCAAATCTCTAATACTATCTACCTCCTCATACATATAGTAGCCAGCAGAGGTATAAACTACAATTTTTGTGTAATTTTGTTAAAAAGAAAAAAGCATATATTTCCTATATGCTATCTTGATTTTCCCGGTCTAATAATTTCTCCAAACTCGTTAATGCTATATCCCTCAGGAATGTCAGCCTTTGGTATACTTCTTAACATATCTTCACTTTGCATTTGAAGATGTGCTTGGTGTTTTCTTTCCATCGCATCTAAGCCATCTTGTTGCATTTGTAAATGTGCTTGGTGTTTTCTTTCCACCGCATCTATTGCATCTTGTCGCAGTTGTTCATACTTTTCTTTCCTTTTTTGTAAAGCCTCCATAGCAAAATCCTTATGAGATGTGTCATTTGGAATAATGTGATTGTTTAGATTATTATTGTAAATAATATTTTTGTCTTCCATACATTCCCTCCTAAAAATATTATAGCATACTTTCAGCAGTTTCAAGCAAAAAAACACTTATTTTTACACTTTTGACAAAGTAAAAGAATAGTTTTTCTTGTTTAACTACTCTTTAAATCACTTTAACTTGTGTTTAGACTATGTTTCCTTTAACTTTATCACGGCCTTTGCTTCACCTTAAATTAGTTTTAACCAACCTTGATGTTAGTATTGTTCTTCTTCATTTTGGATTATTTGATTTATCTCAATGAAATCGCTATACTTGCTTATGATATAATTATAGAGGCTTGCTATACGATAGTTTATATCGTTCTTTGACTTGTTTTTTTTAACAAATCTTTCTATATAAGCCATAAATCTTCTACTTTCAATGTTGGTAATGTTCCCATTAGTATATACATCAAGAATGGCGCCAACTAATTTTTTCTTTAATTCTTCTTGTGCTTGCTTTTGTTGTATGTCGTTCTTATTGTCTACTAAATATATTTTCTTAACATTTGTTTCTACTCTAACTTGGTTTTGTTCTTGCACTACATTGTTATTCAACTACAACACCTCCAACTTTAACAGTATTATTCTTTATCTTAATTGATAGTTCTTCAACTTGCTTCTTCTCATAACATACCAAAGTATAAAGCATCGCCCTAAATAATGGGCTGTCTTTTATGTTTGCTTTTTCTTCAACACTCTTGTTCTCATTTCCAAAATTATTTAAAATAAAATCTTCCAACTTTTTAACATTTATTTCATTCATCACTTTTCTTCCTTTCGTTCACTTGTTCTTTTAGAGTAGTCAATAGATTGTTGACTACTCTTTTTTTAGTATCAGTATCTATATTCAAATCGCTAATGCTTTTCTTAACCAAAGTTGCTTGCACCTTTGCAAAAGCACGATTAAACTCTTTTATTCCATTCTCATCACTTGGTAATGAAATTATTAACTGCAATCTATTAACCACCTCCAACCTTTGCAAATCTAAACGCGTTTTTTTCTTTGCAACAACTATACTAACAAAAAGAAAAAATTAAGCAACAAAAAAAATGCATTTAACCTAATTGGTCGGTTATTTCAAAAAATGCACTTTTTCTTTCTAAAACTTATAATTCAATGTATTGTCCGTCCTCTATTGCTTTTTCATCAATAGCAATTTTTTCAAACAATATTACATCTTTTTTATACTTATTGTTTTCGGTTTGTATAATAGCACCAAGTTGCTTTATGGCTTCGGTATGTTTGTTATTATCTAATAATTCTACAACCTTTGATAGTTCAATGTATACTTTAACATAGTAAATATCTTTGCAACCAATCATCGCCTTATGTTCTTCTATATATTCTTTAAACAACTGATTAGCACTTTCAAAATGCTTGTTGATTAGTTCATTATAAACATCTGCTATAACAACCAATATATCGTTAACTTGTTCCAAAAGCACTTTCTTGTCCTTTGCTTCAACATAGACTTTATCTAAATATGATTTTTTAAATCTCTTATAACCATTATAACCAAGAACAACACAATAAAAACTTTTAGCCACATTGTCGCGAGCTGACCTACTATAAATGATGTTCTCACCAACACACCAATCATAGTGTTTGTCATCAATTACTTTCACCATATTATATATAACCTCTTTAAACTCTTTGTAGTTGTTCTCAAATTTATCTTCCCACTCAACAATTGTTTTAAGCATATCGTATATTTCTTGCTTAAAATCATTATCTACATCACTAACATCAACCTTTTTAAACAACTGCTTTATACTAACATCAAGAGCCCAATAATGATAATCACCAACATACTTTTTATCATACAATTCCTTAATATCTAAAATATTATTCTTCTCTAATCCACGTCTACAAATAGAATTGTTAAGCCTGAATATAAAATCTATGGTGATAACAATATATCTATCAACAAAATCACTTGAATTCATTACATACTTTCTTTTATTTTTAGACAGATAAGCAATATAAGATTGTTCTGCATACTTGTTATCAAACAACTTATGATATTTAAAATCTTTCTTTAAATGGCTCACAGCATCACGTCCCTTTATGGCTCTATATCCTAACATAAAACACTTGAATTTGCTATACATATTTGGTTATTTATAGTATAATATATTATATCTCACATAAAAGAAAGGACGATGCTTTATGGAAGAAAGAAAAAGGAAAAAAGCGATATATGCTCGTAAGTCTAAATACACAGGCAAAGGTGAAAGTATTGAGAACCAAATTGATACCTGTAAGCATTACTTAAAAACATACTTTGACATAAACATTACAGACGATGACATTATTGTTTATAACGATGAAGGCTACACAGGGGCGAACACCGAAAGACCACATTTTAAGGAAATGATGAAAGCAATTAAAAACAATGAGATTGACACAATCATTTGCTATCGTCTTGACCGTATCTCTCGTAATGTTTTAGACTTTGCTAATCTATATGAGGATTGGCAAGAACATGACGTCAACTTTATATCAGTTAGTGAAAGATTTGACACCACTACCCCTATGGGTAAAGCGATGTTATTTATCGCTATAACATTCGCACAATTAGAACGTGATACAATCGCCGAACGTATTAGAGATAATATGTATAAACTTGCTAAAACAGGACGTTGGCTTGGTGGTAATGTTCCTTTGGGCTTTGTAAGTGAGAAAATGGAAAAACTAAACATCAATGATAAAAAGACAACTCTATATAAACTTGCACCTGTTGATGATGAGATAGATATTATTAAAACAATCTTTCAAAAGTTTTTAGAGTTCAAATCACAAACACAAGTTGAAAGTTATCTAATTCAAAATGATTATAAGACCAAAAGAAACTGCGACTTTTCACGTTGGGGTGTTAAGAACATATTAAGAAATCCTGTTTATGCTGTCGCCGACCAAGATGTTTTAAATTACTTTTTAGACAATGAGGTTGAGGTGTATAACGAGCACGACCAATTTAATGGCACTCACGGAATAATTGGCTATTGTAAAACTGAAAAGACCAAAACAGGACGTGTTAAATATAAGGACTTACAAGATTGGATTGTTGCTATTGGCGAGCATAAAGGCATTATCTCTGGTAAAGATTGGGTAGAAGCCCAAAACATACTAAAAGCCAATGAAGATAAAAACTATCGTAAACCTATTAAGAACGATGCTATATTAGTTGGTGTTCTTCGTTGTAGCCATTGTAAATCGCTTATGAGGGCAAAATTAAAACAAAACTTAACCCCTAATGGTAAATTAAGATTTGATTATATCTGCGGCCTTAAAATGAAAAGTAAAGGCGATAAATGTTCTTGTAAGAACATCAATGGTAATGAGGCTGATGATTTAGTTATTCAAGGAATGAAACAATTAGCACAACCAACAAGCGAGTTCTATCAAGCAATTAAATCTATCGCAAGTGATGACGACTACAACAGCAAAAACCAAGTTGATGAAATCAACATACTTGAAAAGAACTATGCTAAAAATGAAACCGATATTAACAACCTTATAAATAGATTGGCATTAGTAGACGATGACATTCTTGACGAGGTTCAAGCCAAGATTAAAGAACTTAAACAGAAGAACAAAAAAATCCTTGCTAACATACAAGAACTAAAAAAAGCACAGCCAACAAATCAAGTTATAGACGACCAAGAAACAGCAAAAGTTGTATTTGATATTCTAAACAACTACATTGATAAGTTTGACGAGCTTGATATCATCAGTAAGAGAAATCTAATCAAGTTATTCGTTGGCAACATAGAAACCGATGGCAAAAACTTGTATATGGATTTAATAGGTTCAAGAAACCACACAATCACTACCAAACCACAACTATTTAATGACGATAATAACGACAATCAAGAGGGATTATCAGCAACACACAACGGTCAAATCGTTCTTTTAAGTGATAGTGGCGAATGAAATATTGATGTATTTTCGTGCTGATAAGAAAAATAGTAAAAATATAAGTTTGTATGAAGAAATAAGTTTTGATAAAGAAGGAAATAAAGTAACTATATTAGATGTTCTAAGAACTCCCGATCCTGATTTTGTTGAAGAAATACATAAAAATGATAATATAATTTTATTACAGAAATATTTAAAGTTATTAACTAAGAGAGAAAGAGAAATACTAGAATCAAGATACGGACTAAATGGTAAAAGAGAAACTACACAAAAAGAGATTGCAAAAGCACTAAATATTTCAAGAAGCTATGTATCTAGATTAGAAAAAAGAGCTACCACTAAGATATTAAGAGAATTTGTTAAAAGAGAAAAAAAGCAATAGTAAATTCTTATATTTGTATATTAATAGGCCAAAATTATTTATAAATTGCTAAAATCGCCTTAATAGAACTACCAAAATCATTGACACAAAGGCCTTTTTATAGTAAAATTATGAAGTGATTTGAGGGAGGATAATAATATGGCAATAAAAATAACAAGTAAAAAGACTAGATCAGTTAATAATAGACCAAATTGTTTAAAAATAACTAAGAGACAACAAAAAGTTAATTTACAAACTGTTACTCTAGAAGATGGTACTAAAATTAAAACTAGTGCAAGAGAAGCTAGAACTTTAAAAAAAGATAGTAAGTAAAAGAGTTCATATGTATTTTGTATGAACTCTTTTTTATTTGTTAAATATGTATTTATAATAGTTATTTTCAACGATCATTCTACTTATGGCTACTCTGTTACTAACTATACTGTTAATTGTATCAACATAATTGTCGCTTATATCTTGAGTTTTTGCTTCAAAAGTTCCTGTTGAGGCATAATATGTTCCTTTATTAGTTATCCAAGATTTATCCTTAAATATTGCTATTCCTTCACTTGTACTAAGGATATCTTTTCCCATTATTAATCTTGAATCATATTCAATACCAAATAAATTATATACTGTTGGAATAACATCGATGCTCATTCCAACCTTATCTATTTTTTCACTTTTCATTTTACTATTATATATTATTAAATTATTACTATTAGCTTCTATTAAACTGTCTCTTTTATAATCTGATAGTATATTTATATATTCTAATGGCAAGCCATATGGATAGTGATCTGCTAAAAGTACTATTACAGTATCATCTAATTTAGATGCTTCTTCTAGTTTATTTATTAATAGTTCTAAAGCTTTATCTAATTCTATTTGTGTTGCTAAGTAACCTTTTACTTCTTCTGGATAGTCTAAATCATTTACATAAGCTTTGTTTTTCTTGGCCATTGCATTTGCGGAATAATTATAATAGAAATGTCCTGAAACTGTCATATAATATGTCATAAATGGTTTTTCACTATTAATGTAATCTGTTATTGTGGCATCAATCATTTCTACATCACTTTGTGGCCATTGTTCACAATTAATAACTTTTTCAAGTCCGTTATAACAACCTTTAAAGTTATCAAATCCTTGTGTTTTTAAATATACATTTCTATCTTGATAATATGCACTATTATTGTGGTAAGCATAGGTATTATATCCTAGGTTTTTAAATACATTTCCTAGTCCGTATGGATAGTAGGCCTTTCCACCTCTCCAAGAACTTAAAATTGTATTATCTGCGTATAATCCAGTTAATGCTTGAAATTCTCCACCTATTGTTGATAAATTATTTGAAGTATAAAAATTTTTAAAATCAAATCCTTCGTGAACTAATTTATATAATGTTGGGGTAAGGTCTTCTGAAACAGCTATTTCACTAAAACTTTCTGCTACGATGAATATCAAATTTTTTCCTTCAAACATTCCTGTATATTTATTTTGTTTGCTTCCTTTTTCATTGGACATAAATTTATTTATCTTTGCAATTTCTCCGTTACCACCACTAAAGTCGATTGATGTAATATTATAATCATACTCAAATAATTCTTCTTTTGTTGAAAACGTAGGTTCTTCTACAACATCTATTTTTTCATCAAAGCCAAATATACTTCTATATATATCTAAGTAAGTAGCAGCTGGTACTCCTAATCTTTCTATATTTAAGGATACATTGTTAGTTTCAAAATATAAATTATATGCAGATCCTACACCCTTATCTTGAATGAATATATTACATATATATATTCCTATTGATACTATAAATAAACATATATATATTAAAATTTCTTTTATTTTATATCTATTATATTTAATCTTTTTATTATATATTATAAGTAATATTACTGGTAACAAGAATAGTAATACAATATGTATATTTTGCAGTATTGAAATAATTATGTTCTTTCCAAATTTTAATGTCTGATCGCTTTGTCTAAATAAGGCAATTGAAAATGGTGTAACAAATATTTTATAAAATATGTAATATAAACTATACCAAAACCATAAAAATATATATACAATATATGTCATAATTTTATTAAATTTCTTATTAAATATACTGGTTATTAATAAAATTATAAAACTATTAATTATAGTAAATAAAAATATATTAATAATTGATGTTCTTAAATAAATATCATATGCAAATAGATTAAATACTAAATCCATATATATTAATGATAGGAATATATATAAATATTTCTTTATTTTCACTAAAATTCACCTCATACTTTTTCATTATATAGTTTAGTAAACTCGTCAATTAGTGAATCAAACATTGAAGTGGCACTTTCAATAACTTCTTTTTTTGATAAGTCTACTTTTGTAAGTTTTAATGAGTCGAGAGGACTCATACTATCACCACATTTTAAAAATGCTATATAATCTTCTTTCTTTATCTTACCATTTAATAATCCTTCTGTTATATAACTTGCTGCTGACAAGCCTGTTGCATATTTATAAACATAAAAGTTATAATAGAAATGTGGAATTCTTGCCCATTCATATCTAATGTAATCATCTACATAGACATCATTACCAAAGTATATTTTATTTAATTTGTAATATTCCTCACTTAGTATATCAGCACTAACAGGTTTATCTGAAGAAATCATATCATATATTTTTCTTTCAAATTCTGCAAACATTGTTTGTCTATATATTGTTGCTCTAAATAATTCCATCATTCTGTTTATTATAAATAGTTTTTCATTCTTATTATTACTATTCTTTATTACATACTTGGCTAAAAGTAATTCATTTACAGTTGATGCTACTTCTGCTACAAAGATAGAATAATTGCCATATTGGTAGGGATTATTTTTTCTTGTAAAATAACTATGCATTGAATGACCTAACTCGTGGGCTAATGTAGACATATCATCATATTTATTTTGATAATTAAGTAATATATATGGGAATGTATCATAACTCCCAGAAGAATATCCCCCTGTTCTTTTTCCTTTATTTGGATACACATCTATCCATCTATTTTTTATTCCTTCCTTTAATATTTCTATATATTCATCTCCTAATATACTAAGAGCATTGATAACTGTCTCTTTGGCATTTTCAAAATCATATGTTTTCTTATCAGTGGATACTAAGTTTGCATAGACATCATACAAGTGTAATTCATCTACTTTTAAGACTTCTTTTTTTAGTTTGTAATACTTATGTAGTATGCCTATTTTATCATTTATTACTGATATTAAATTGTCATATATGGAAACATCTAATTCATCTTTATACATTGCTTCTTCAAGGGCACTTTTATATTTTCTTATCTTACTAGTGGCTACCTCTTCTTTTATATTTGAAGTAATTAAATTAGCATAAACATTTTTATATTGTTTGAATGTTTCATATATTGTATTAAATGCTTCTTTTCTAATCTCTCTATTATCGTCTTCGATATATAGGCAATATTTGCTATTATCAAGTTCATATTCGGTATTATTTACCATAAAGTTTGGAAATATCATATCCGAGTCTTTTAGAAGTTCATATGTTTCATAATTATTTCCAAATGTTTTAGATAAATTGGCAAGTAGTTTTTCTTCTATATCTGATAGAGTATGTTCTTTATATCTAAACATTTCTTGTAAATATCTTTCATATTCTTTTAGTTTCTCATTTTTTAAATAAAACTTTTCTATATCACTATAATTCATTTTAAGTATATTTGGTTCTATAAAATAAGTGGCATTTATAACTTCACTACTTAAATTATTTATTTCTTCTTTAAGTTCTATATTCTTATTTATTGAAGTATCTTCATCACATAATAAACTAGCATATACCTCTAATTTAGAAATTATTCTTGATACTTCCATGCTTAGATTAATTACTTCATATAAAGAATTTTCATCATAAGAAATATCTTTATATTTAGAAAACTCTGTTAGTTTGTTCCTAACGTTTTTTATATCTTCTCTTATATTATTAATACTACTATAAATTTTACTTAAATCCCATTTGTAACATTCTTCTATTTTTTCTCTATTCATAATAGCCTCCTAAAATAATTATAACAAAAATAGCAATAAAAATCTATTAAAAAAGACTTAATGATTATACATTAAATCTAAAATGACAGATATCTCCATCTTGCATAATATATTCTTTTCCTTCTAGTCGCATTTTGCCACTTTCTCTTACTTTTATTTCACTTCCATAGGAAATTAAATCTTCATAGCTCATTACTTCTGCTCTAATAAATCCCTTTTCAAAATCGGTATGAATTAATCCGGCACAAGATGGTGCTTTCATTCCTTTTTTAAAGGTCCAAGCTTTGACTTCGTCTGTGCCTACTGTGAAGTAAGTGGCAAGTCCAAGTAGTGAATAAGTCTCTCTTATTAACTTGTCTAATCCACATTCATTTATTCCTAAATCATTTAAAAATATTTTTCTGTCATCTTCTGATAACTGAGCAAGTTCGCTTTCTATTTTAGCACTAATCATTATAACAGGACCTTCTCCATTAACATACTCAATAACTTCCCTATAGTATTCATTATTCTCATTAACAAGGTCTTCTTCACTTACATTACAAATGTAGATGATAGGCTTTAAGGTAATTAGATTAAATGAACTTATTGCAAATAATTCATCTTGAGTTAAGTCTATTTTTCTGGCTGGAATATTTTGTTCTAATTTGCTTTTTAGTTTATTTAAAGCTGATATTTCTGCTAATTCTTTCTTGTCTTTTGTCATTTCTGCTTTTTTGCCAATTTTGTTTAATCTGTTTGTAACTATTTCTAAATCAGACATAATTAATTCTATGTTGATAATCTCAATATCACGAATGGGATCAACTGAATCGTTGACATTAATTATACCTTTATCATTAAAACATCTTACGACTTCTACAATGGCATCAACTTCTCTAACGTGAGATAAAAATTTATTTCCTAGTCCTTCTCCATTTGAAGCTCCTTTTACTAGACCAGCAATATCTGTAAATTCGTATGTTGTAGGAATAGTACGTAATGGATGATACATTTCTGTTAATTTATCAATTCTATCATCTGGTACAATAACCATTCCTACATTAGGATCAATTGTGGCAAAAGGATAATTTGCTGCTAAAATGTTTTGTTTTGTTATTGCATTAAATAGTGTGCTTTTTCCTACATTTGGTAAACCAACTATACCTGCTGTTAAACCCATAATATAACCTTCTTTCTATAGCATAACCCCTGTATTTATTCCTAATGGTAATCCTATAATATAGAATCCTATTACAATAAGTAACCATAAGACAGAAAAAGCAATTGCATATGGAACCATTAGTGATAAGGCATCTGTTATTGTTATTGTTTTTTTCTTCTTATTATAAATTTGAATGAAGCCAATTAAAATAACAAAATATGTAAATAATGGACTTATTCCCTTAATCGATGAATCTGCTGCTCTAAACACGGCTGTAGCAAATTCTGGTGTAAATGTATTTTGCATGAACATAGGAACCATTATAGGCGATAATATTGCCCATTTTGTGCTTGCTACTGGGACAAAAACTGAAGATATTAATATTATTATAAAACATACAATAATGAGCATGATTCCGGAAAGTTCTATGCTATTTAGAAACTCAGCTAACGATGCTACGATAAATATTCCTATATTTGTTTGTTTAAAAATTAAACAAAATTGTGCTGCAAAAAAGATGAGTACTAATAGTGATGAGAAACCTTTTAAGTAGTAACTCATTCCTGTTACTAAATCACTATTGTTTTTAATTGTTTTTGTTCTGATACCATATATTAGTCCTGCAAAGGCTAATAGTGCTGAGAATATAGCAACAGATCCTTGATTGAAATAAGAATTATCTCCAAATAATTGTTCCACATAAGTGGCATCTTTTAAATATAATAGTAATCCTGAAAAAGGTAATCCTGGAATAATTGAATATATTAGTAATAATACTACTAATGCAAAGGCTAATAATGATACTAAGACACCTTTTCTTTCTTTTGAAGTTAAGGAACTATTTATATCTGGATCTTCTTCATCAAATGTATATTTTCCTAATTTTGGAACAATATATTTTTCTGTAATAATCATTCCTAAATAAGATATAAGCAATGTTGATATGATCATAAATATTATATTACCATGTAAATTCACTGTATAATTTTGATCTAGTATTTTTGTTGCGGACGTTGTATATTCTATTAAAGAAGCATCTAATGAATTTACGAAAAAGTTAGCGCCATAACCAAATGTTATTCCGGCAAAAGCAGCACAAATGCCCGCTGATGGATGTCTACCTAAATTCATAAATAATATTGCTGATAATGGAATTAAAATAACATAGGCAGTGTCTAGGAACATTGAAGATATTACTCCTAATAATACAACAACAAATGTGAATAATTTCTTAGGTTTATCTTTAGTTATCATTTTGAAAAAGGAATTTAAAAAACCAGAATTATATGCTACTCCAACACCAATAAGTCCTACTATTAATGTTCCTAAGGGAGCAAATGTTGTAAAATTGTTTAATAAATTACTTATTAGGTATTGTATTCCTGTTCTATTAAATAAGTTATTTATTGTAACAATATGTGGTTCTAATTCACCTGTAGCCGTGTTTACGGTATAATAACTAGTCTCTAAGTGTAAAATACTTCCAACACTAGATATTATCATAACTAATATAGTTAAAATCAGAAATAGTAATGCTGGATGTAGTTTTACATCTTTACTTTTTATTTTTTTAAACATTTTTAATCACCCTTTTTATTTTTTTATTGAATTCTACTCTAGGTAGCATAATTAATCTTCCACATTTGATACATTCTATTTTTATATCAGCTCCAAGTCTGACTATCTTAAACATATTATTTTTACACGGATGTTCTTTTTTCATAACAACAACATCTCCTAATTCGTATTTCATATCTCCTCCATTTAAAATTGTATCATACATGATTAAAAATGTAAATCATAGAAAAAGACTATTTCTAGTCCTTAGTTAAATAATTTTCTCCTTTAAAAACATCTTTAAATAATAAGTTAGGATAATTCTGTTGTCTTAGTACTTCATATAGTCCTATACATACAGAATTAGCTACATTTAGGCATCTAATATTATCAGATATGGGAATTCTTACGCAATTAGAAATATTTTTTTTAAGGATTTCTTTAGGAATACCACTACTTTCTTTGCCAAAAACTAAGTAAATGTTTTTAGAAGTATCGCTATAATCAACTTCACTGTAGCATTTATTTCCATATCTTGTAAAATAATAAAATTCTCCTTTGTTTTTATTTAAGAAATCTTCATAATCATCATATAATTCATAATTTACTTTATCAAGATAATTAACTCCACTTCTTTTTAGATGATTAAGATCAAATCTAAATCCGAGAGGTCTTATTAAATGAAGTTTACTATTTGTACCAGCACAAGTACGCATAATATTTCCTGTATTCTCTGGTATTTCTGGTTCATATAATACGATATTAATCATTATTTTCTCCATTACTATAATCTATTATATTCTTTATATCATTATAGTTTATGTTATCTAATTCTAATACATATTTATTAACCAATCTTTTATTTTTAAAAAATAATATTGTTGGATATTCATTAACATTATATTTGATTTTTAAGTCTTTATTTACATCTTTGGCATCCATGTATAAAATATTATAATTAAGTTCTAATTTTTTAAATAGTTTTTCATTATCTTCTTCAAATTTTCTTATTTTTAAATTATTAGATTTAGATATATAAATTATTGCATCACTATTTTCTTCAATATAGTTTTCTACTTCATTATAATTTATTATTTCCATATATGTTGTTATTGGTGAATTTCCTCTTTTTTCATATTGGTATAAAGAATACCAAGCATTAATATAGTAAACTAAAATACAAGATATAATTAATATAATTCCTAATATAAAATAATTCTTTTTGGGTATATCTTTTTTCTTATTTATTTCTAACATAGTACACCTACCAATCTATATGAATTATAACAAAACTTAATAATAATGTCTAGAATTTACTTTAAATTCTTATTAGAAATCATCTTTGTTTACTCTAAAAATTTTAAAACACCTTGACATTATCTTATTTTATATATAAAATTAAATTGTATAGTTATATATTATCTATATTAAATTTATTAGAATGGAGGTGTTCGTATGAAAGATAATGAGTTCTCCATTTTGCTATTTATTCTTGGATTAGTAATTGGTATTGTTTTAATACTTGTTATAAATTATTTAAAAAATAAAAAGAAGGAAAAATTAGCTGATTCTATAATTGAAAAAGCAAAAAAAGAAGCTGATAAATATAAGAGAGACTCTATTATTGAAACTAAAGAAGACATAAACAAATTAAAAATAGAGGCTGATAAGGCTATAAAAGAAAGAAAAAATGAAGTTAAAATTTTAGAAGATCGTCTAATTCAGAGAGAAAGTAGTATTGATAGACGTGATGAAGTTCTTCAAAATAGAGAAATAGCTTTAAATGAAAAAGAAAACAATCTTCAGAAAAAACAAGAAGAAATTCAAGAAATAAAAGTAGAAATGGAAGAAATTAAGAAGAATGAGCTTCTAGAGTTAGAAAAAATTAGTGGCTATTCTAAAGAGCAAGCAAAAGTTGCTATTATGAAGATAGTAGAAGAAAAAATGAGTAAAGAGATTGCTACATATATTAAAGATAGAGAGGCAGAGGTCAAGTTAGATCTTGATAACAAGGCAAAAGATTTGCTTGTTAACTGTATGCAGAAATATGCTGCAGATGTTACAAATGAACAAACTGTATCAGTTATATCTTTACCTAATGATGAAATGAAGGGTAGAATAATTGGTAGAGAAGGAAGAAATGTTAGAACTATTGAGTCTGTTACTGGAGTTGATTTAATAATTGATGATACTCCTGAAGCTATAGTTATATCTAGTTTTGATCCTTTAAGAAGAGAAATTGCTAGGTTAACTTTGGAAACTTTAATTAAAGATGGAAGAATTCATCCTGGTAGAATTGAAGAAGTTTATGATAAAATGTGCAATGAAATAAATCAAAAAATTAAAGAAAATGGAAAGAATGTTGCTTATGAACTTGGTATATCTAAGATTGATCCTGAATTATTAGAAATTATTGGTAAATTACAATTTAGAACAAGTTATGGACAGAATGCTTTAAAGCATTCTAAGGAAGTTGCATATATTTCTGGTCTTATAGCTTCTGAATTAGGAGAAAATGTTAATTTAGCTAAGAGGGCTGGTCTATTACATGATATAGGTAAAGCTATTGATTTTGAAATGGAAGGTTCTCATGTAGATATAGGAATGGATATTGCCAAAAAATACAATGAAAATAAAGTGGTAATAAATGCTATAGCATCTCATCATGGAGATGTTGCTCCTGATAATATTATATCTGTAATAGTTAGCATTGCTGATACAATTAGTGCTTCTAGACCTGGGGCTAGAAATGATTCTTCTGAAAATTATTTTCAAAGATTAGAACAATTAGAAAAAATTGGTAATGAATCTAAGGGCGTTGAAAAGACATATGCAATACAGGCTGGAAGAGAATTACGTGTTATTGTAAAACCTGAAGAAGTAGATGATTTAACTTCTTATCAAATTGCTAGAGAAATTAAAGAAAAAATTGAATCTCAAATGCAATACCCTGGTACAATTAAAGTTACGGTAATTCGCGAAACAAGAGCTACAGAAGAGGCAAAATAGTCATATTTTATGGCTATTTTTTTGTTATTTGTAAAATATACTTGCAAAATTATGTTTCATATAATATAATTTATTTATAAAGTATAAGGAGATGTGATATGAAAAAAAGAAAAATGAAATTAGCATTTGTGATGATGGCTTTAATTACAAGTATATCATTTGTTGGTGCTGTTAAAGCTGTTGTTAAAATCAATGAAACTAATATTAGTGTTGATAATAATTTATTTTACAAAGTATATGATAATAAAGAAAATAATTCTACAAATAATGTTGGATGTAGTCCTATGAAGTATATAACTGTAGATAGTAAGAATGCTTATTGTATAGATTTTGGTACTCAATTAGGAACATATACCAATGAAACTGATGATCATGCTCAAACTTTGTTATCATATTTGACTGATAATGGTTTAACTGAAGCGGCGGCAAAAGATGCTGTTAACAAAGTAATGTTATATAATTATTTTGGATATAATAGTGGTGTTAAAGGAAGAGATACTTATCAGTATTATCTAGCTACCCAACAATTAATATGGGAAACATTGAATGATACAGGCTTCTTTAAAAGTCCTAATACTATTAAAAATGATTTGATGGATAATGAGATTAAAGGTGGATATGATATTTCAAATATTAGATTTTTGAAGACAAGTACTGATTCACATAATAGATGTAGTGAAAAACCTGATTATGATGAGAATAGTACAATTAATGTTAATGATACTAAACAAAGTATTATTAATGCTTCAAAAAATTTTGGTAGAATTCCTTCATTTGCTAATGATAAGATTGGTGAGATTAAAGTAGGTGAGTCTGTTACTTTGGAAGATACTAATAAAGTTTTGCAATATTTCACTATAACAGAATGTAGTGATAATGCTGAATGCACTATTAGTGGCAATAATCTAACTATTAAAGCAATTGATGAAGGAGATATAACAATTAAATTTAATAGGACTTATGAAGCATTAAGTAATGGTTTAAATGTTAAAGAAAGTATGGTATATGGATATGATAGGCAGAATTCTAACGGAGATAAATATATTTCTCAGAGAGTTGCTGCAATTGTTGGAAAACCTGCAGATGTTCCATTTACAATGACTACTAAAGGATATAGTAATCCTGAGACATCTAATATGAAAATAGCTTATATTGCTTTAATTAGTTTGTTTGCGATTGCTATGACATTTATATATTATTTTAGTAGAAAAAATACTACTGATACATCAAATTAATATATAGGATTTAAAGCGTTTTATATAAACGCTTTTTTTATGTAATAAATAAAAAAAAATTTACTATCATTTTTATTATTTATATGTTATAATTTATATTATAGAGAAATATTAAAGGATGGTGTTTAAATGACAATAAATAGTGTTTTAACTATAATACAAACTATTGTGGATATATCTTTGGTGTGGATGCTTATATATTTTGTGTTAAAAAATTTAAAGAATAATATTAAGATGATACTTATTTTTAAAGGTGTATTAATTATAATAATATTGAAATTATTAAGTGACTATGTATTTAAGTTAACAACTTTAGGATATTTACTTGAATATGTTAAGATGTGGGGTCCTTTGGCTCTTATAATTATATTTCAACCAGAAATTAGAAATATATTAGAACAATTAGGTAGAAAACAAATTATAACTAATCATAGGACTTTAACTATGGACGAAAGAGAAAAAGTTGTATATGAAATAACTAATGCTGTTGACTATTTAAGGAAAGCTAGAATGGGGGGACTAATAGTTATAGAGAGAGAAATAAGTTTAAATCAATATATAGAAAGAAGCAAGAACTTGTATGCTGATATTTCTTCAGAATTACTTATATCCATATTCTTTCCAAGAAATCCCTTACATGATGGTGGAGTTATAATTCAAGGAGACAAAATTGCTTGTGCTGGTGCTGTATTTCCTATTAGTTTAAATAATAAAATTAATAAAAAGTTAGGAACTAGACATAGAGCTGCTCTTGGAATTAGTGAAGAAGCAGATTGTATTGCTATAATTATTTCAGAAGAGACTGGTAAAGTTTCTATTGCTATGAATGGAGTCCTAAATTATAATTTATCTTTAGATGATATGCGTATGATTTTAATAGAAGAATTAAAACCAAAAAGAGAGCTTCTATTGGATGAAGACTTAGACGATGAAAGTGAGGATGCTAAAAATGAATAATAAGAAGAGTTTTTTAAAAAAAGTAGCCTTATTCTTAAAGTCTATTGTTAGATGGTTTGATAAAAAAATAATTACTCCTGTTACTAAATTTGTTCTTTTAGTAGTAGGTAAATTTGGGAAAAGAACTGATAAATTTGAAAAGTGGTTAGTTAGAAAAAATACTTTAATTATGATTTCTTTATTATTGGCTATTGTTCTATTTTTCTCCGTTAATAATAAAGCTGTTGTTCTTGTTGATTCATATGCTGAAGTTTTATATGATCAAAAAGTTGAAGCTATGTATAATAATGAATCTTATGTAATTGAAGGATTGCCTGATACTGTTGATGTTACTTTAATAGGAAGAAAAGTTGATATGTATTTAGCTAAACAGTTGTCAACTGGTACGGTTAGTGTTGATTTATCTAATTTAAAACCAGGTACGCATAAAGTTAATTTAAATTATGAAAGTGTTATTAATTCAATTAATTATACTTTAAATCCTTCTAGTGTTACTGTTATTGTATATCCTAAAGTATCTTCTACTAAAACGGCTACAATTGATGTTATTAATAGAGATAGTTTAAATACTAAAATGTCAATATCTAATGTTACTATAGATCAAAGTGAAATTATTATTAAAGGTGCTGAGCACACTATTAGTGAAGTTGCTACAGTTCGTGCCTTAGTTGATATTAAAAAATTAGTGGATCCACAAGTTGGAGTAGTAGAGTTAGATGATGTTCCACTAATAGCTTATGATAATAATGGTAAAGTTGTAGATGTAGAAATGGTTCCAAGTAAAGTTACTGCTACGATTAATTTAGATGCTCCAAGTAAAGAAGTGCCTATTAAAGTTGTTCCAGTTGGAGAAGTATTATTTGGTAAAGCTATAAATACTATGACTAGTAGTGAAAGTAAAGTTACTATATATGGTTCTAGAGATATTATTTCTAATATTGAATATATTCCAATAGAAGTTGATGTTACTAATCTAAGTTCAAATAAAGAGTTTAATGTTAGTATTCCTATTCCAAAAGGAGTTAGAGAGTTATCCGTTAATAATACTAAAATTTCTATAACTCTTGGCAATGAGGAAACTACTGAAATTAATGATGTTGTAATTAATTCTATTAATCTTGATCCTAATTATAAAGCTCAAGCTTATAAAGAGGAAGGCATTTCAGATAAGAATGAAAATGTTGTTACTACAGTTGTTGTAAAAGGTACTAGTGATGTATTAAAAGGTATTGATAAATCAAATATTAAGGCTGTAGTTGATTTATCAGGATTAAAAGAAGGAGTTCATGAGGTTGCTGTTATAGTAACTGGAGATGATGCAAGAGCTACTTATTCTCCAAAGATTACTAAGATTAAAATTAGAATTATTAAAGCTAATGGTTAATAAAGAGACTTAATATAAGTCTTTTTATTTTTTTAAATATTTTAAAAAAAGATAGGAACTATTTAAAATGTACCCAATCTTTTTATCAACTTTTTCTGTTCATCCCTAATTCTATTATCGTATCTATCATCTTGCTAAAATCATATCCAATGTAATTTAGCATAGCAGGAAATCTACTATGTGAGGTACATCCTGGTATGGTATTTACTTCATTGAATATTATTTCTTTATTTTCTGTATAGAACATATCTACTCGTGCAAATCCTTCACAGTATAATGTATTATATATTTTAAGCGCTGTTTCTTTTATTCTATTTCTTTCATTTTGACTAAGATTTGCTGGTAATATAATTCTATTAGTACTTGATTTATATTTCATATTATAATCAAAAAAATCATTTGGGAGATCTATCTCATCAACTTCTCCTATAATTAAGTTATTGTTACCTAGAATAGCACAACCCACTTCAAAACCTTTTATCTCTTCTTCTATAATGATACTATCATCATATGAAAAAGCAAATTCTATAGCTTTATTTAATTCTTCTTTTTTATTTACTAGATAGTAAATTTTTGTAGATAAATATATATGAACTTTACTATATAAGTGTATAGATATAATAAATATTTTCAAATTTAATACATAAAAAAAGAATCTGATAACAGATTCTTTAATAATGACTTATTCCTTTGTTGATGCTCCATCTGGAAGTTCAGTAGTTATTTGTAAATCAAAATCGATTTTTCCACCTGAAGCATTATTTTCACAGTCAACATCTTGTCCTTCAACCCACATATAAATTCTTACTTTAGTTATTCCTGATGTTAATGAGAATATTGGAACATAATGTGTGAAACCTTTCTTTGTTTTATAACTAATTGTTACATCTTTGAATTTAGTTGCATTATCGGTTTGAGTTGCTTTTCCTAGTAAAATATCATCAGTTTTACTAATTTCACCAATTACTCCTGAATATGGAACTATAGTTCCAGCACTTGCTAATGCATCATTTCCATAAACGTCTCTGGCATTTGCAATTCCAGCTGCAGTATGTGTATTATAGTTTGGTTCCCATATATACGTTGGTGAAGTCTCTCCACTATTTAATGCTTGTATATTACTTACTGTATCACCATCAGTAGTATTTCCTAAGACAATGAAAGCAATTCTTGAAGCATTTTTAATTCCTCCATCAGCTGTGTCTGATGTTGAAACTCCTGAATTAGGTGTTAGATAGATATTAGTATCTTTAGCTACTTTAAAGAATAAATCAAAAGCTATAAATTTACCATTACTTGTTGGTCCATTTGATTCAGTTTCGACATCTGTTACAGAAGTAAGAATATATTCACCACCATTAGTCTCACTGGTTGATGTTTCAACCGTTCCATAGTACATAGGTAATTTTCCTGCAGCATTTACTACTCCACCTGTTGATACTGGTTCTAAGATATCTGGCAATTGGTTAACACTTGTTGGATATGTAGTATGTGCACCAGTAATATCAGTTGTTTTTAAAATTGATTTCCAATTTGTTCCATCTGCTGATATTTGAATACCATTTTTTGCATCAATGCTAACACTTAATGAATTAACTGATACGGTTTTATTTGATGTAAACCATGCATATGTTGAAGTTGCAAGCATTACACCAGTTCCAAATAGTAATAGAAGTAATATCAATAATCTATATTTTTTTCTTTTTCGCCTTTCTTCGCGTCTTTTTTTTCTTTCCTCTTCGGTAAGAACTTTTGTCTCTTCCATACAAACTCTCCTTTTTATCGTTAGGGTCTTCCTTCCCTATATTACTTTTTAAGTATATCATAAGTTTTTTTTAAATGCAAGTATATTTCGATATTTTTCGACATTGTTTTTTGTTTGTTTAATTATTTTCTTCAATTACTTGTTTAGATTTTACTGTAATAATTATGCCTTCTATTATTCCTTGATATTCAAAATCTTCATATTCTTTTGGAAATACTACAGTCATCTGATATGAATTACTTTCATCTTTTAGATGAGAAAATTTTTTTGATTCTGTTACCATCTTTTTAAAGTAAGTTCCATACTCATCTGGTTGAGTTGTGTCGTTGATAATTATATTAGTACTATCTTCATCTGTATACTCTTGATTTAAATATAAGGCATAAGTTAGTGGTAAATTAGTTGTGGAGGTGATTTCTATTGTATATTCAATATCTGTTTCTGCTCTATCTGTTCCATTATTATTTGCTACTGTGAAATTATATGTATATGGGGTATCACTTGGAACTAAGTCATCTAAATGAACACTTTTAGTTTCATAGTTAGAATCAATTATATAGAAAGCTGTTTCAATTTCGGCATTAGGTGTTCTAGTTGATTGAAATCTTGAATATGTGATTGGTACAATAAAAAGTAAAATTGCTAATATTATGATAGCTATTGTTAATCTGTTGTATTTTAAAAATTTTTTTATATCAATCATTATTTCACCTACTCTTTATTATATACTTCATTTTTAAGATCTTGAAATGATTTATTTTTTTTCAGATTATCTTCTTTTTTATTGTCTAATTTTTTTGCCTTCTTTTTTGGCTTTTTTATATTTTTGTCTTGTCTATATGATAGACATAGGCTTATTAATATTAGTGTAATAATAATACTTATAATGACTTTAGGTGTTATAAATATTTCTCTAATTATACCACCTTTTTTTATAACAAATACTATCTTACCTACAATTTTTTCTTTTGGAACCTTAACATCTAAGCTGTTGTTTGCATCACCTTTTGTTGTTATGGTGTCATTTTTTATATCTATTACTCTATGAGTAATTAAATTACCATCTTCTTCATAGGTTATTATGTCATTAACTTTTATTTCTTTAGTTATCTTTACTATAACCATATCTTTAACATTTAGTGTTGGTTCCATACTTCCTGTTGCTATTTCAAATATGCTAAAGCAGAAAAGATTTGTATATGGTTTATTTAATATTTTAATAGAAATTATATTATATAAAGAAAAAAGAATTAAGATACTGATAATAAATACTAAAAAATCAATAAATATTTGAAATATTTTATTAACTACTTTTAACATTTATATCACCACTTATCATTCTTATTCATTTTCTTGTTCATTATATGGCTCAATTGTATCATTTAGATACTGACTAACAGTTATTGATACCGGAATTTTGATAGAATTATTTTTAATTATTCCAATATTGGTATCATTTTCATTATTTTCTTCGTCATTATTCCATTTTATATGTACTCTTATAGTATCTTTTACATTATTATTTATATCATCTAACGTTATATAATTTGAATATGTATTTGGTCCGGTTTTAATAATTTCTCTTCCATTTATTTCTTCTATTTTCTCTACTGTTATATTACTTGATAGACTTGTAAAATCAAAAGTAATTTCATAAATGATAGACACTTGTGTATCTCTTGCGTCTATTAATATATCAAACCATCCTAATATTCCTGGTGCTATTTTATCTTTGGCAACAGTATCTGTTTCTTGAAAAGTAAAATTATCAATAGTAAATGTTTCTGTTGTATTTAGGTTATTATCATTAATATATATATTCCACTTTGCAACTGATTTATCTATGTCTATTTCTTTCTTACTTTCAAAAAGGCCATAAGTATTCTTTATTTCATAAATAGAAATAAATATCATTATGGCACATACTATATATATAATTTTATTCTTCATCTGGGGTTTTTACTTCTTTTATTACAATAAACACTTCATAGATAAACAATATTAATATTGGAAATATAATTAAAAATAGAAAACCAAATCTTGATTCTAAAACGGATAGTACAGACCCAAGACCATGATACACTTTACTAGTTTCTGTTTTTCCTATTAAATATTCACTTGATATTGGGTAATCGCCATTCATTGTATAAGTTGTTTCTGTTTTAGTTATGTTCTTTTTGCTTACAACTGTTCCTAGATTAACAGTTACTTGTTCTTCTTCTTTGTCATAGAAGAATATTTTATCTCCTGCTTTAACTTCATAGTTAGGATTTTTTCTTACTACTACTAAATCTCCTTTTTTATAGCTAGGTAATAATCCATCATCTTTTACTATTATTAGTGTTTTATCTCCTAGAACTGTTATATTATAGTCATTATAGTTTAATAAACATATGGTAAGTGTTATTGATATTACACTATATATTACAATAAAAATTATTCCTATTATTTTTAGTATCTTTTTCATTTTATCACCACATTTTAAGTATATCATATTAGTTTTTTATATGCAAGTAATTAATCAATTCTTTCTATTACTTAGCAAAATCATTTAAAATAGTTTGACTTTCTTTAATAAACTTTATTTTATTGTTATCTAGATTATGTTTTTTAATAAGAATACTGTTTATTAATATATCAATATTATTTATTAATACTTCTAAGTTATCTTTTTCTAGCATTTCTTTAGTAATATTAAAACCATATAAATTATATTTATCCATAATTATTAATGGAATATCTTTTTCATCTTTTATCCATATATTATTGATAAGATTTATATATGGATAATTAATCAGATTTGTTATTTTTTTTATTTCTTCTTCTGGATTAAGTGAATTCTTTTTAAATATTTCTACTAGATAGTTATAATTTGAAATACTTAATATTAATACATCTAATATAGTTGATTCGGCTGATAGGTTTGCTATTTTTTCTAGAAAAAAACTATTCTCTAATTCTTCATATAAAACTTTTAATGTATTTATATCATTATTTATAAGATTATTATAGTAATCAAATTTCTTATTATTATTTTTATTAATACTTTTTAATATTTTGTTGTTTTCTTTAAATAATAATCTTTCCTTTTTAGTAATTTCTTTTTTCTTCTTAATGTATATTCCTTTATATTTTTCTTTATCATTATATAATTTTTTTATATCTTCAATTAAATAATTTAGTGATAAATATTCGTGATATTCATATAGAGTGTGAGATAATTCTATTATATCTTCATCTTTAGATATTCCATTGTGTATAATTTCTTCTTTTATTTTAGTTACTTTTTCAGGGGCATAGTCTGTTATGTTTAATTCGTTTTTTAAGAATTTATTTAATATTATATATTTACTTTCTTGTATTAAATTATCTCTATTAATTGATAAATTTATATATTTTTCATAAAGATTTTCTTTTGTTAAAATTGTTATTTTATTTTTATAATATATATCAAACTTTTTTTGATAATAATAATATAAATACTTAAAATTTATGGTTATATGATTAATAATGTCAGGACATTTCCAATAGATATCTTCAAATGTTTGTTTTAACTCTTCATTATAAGTATCTTTTTGATTATCTAATGATAATAATTTTTCTATGTATTTTTTAGCATAATAACTATAATTAAAGTCTTTGGCAGTAATGTTTACTTCAACATTTTTAAAAATATCTATTGCTTTTAGGATATTATTATTGACTAAATCTAAATTTATAGTGTAATAATGTCCTAACTGATACAATATTTTATCTAGACCACTTTTTTCATAGGAAGAATTATATTTGTTAGTTATAGAAAGCATAGTTAATAGACTTGTTAATTCTGTATTTATTGAATCAATTTTTTCATCTTTACCGAGAGATAGATAATGTTTACTTCTTTTATCTATCTCTTCTATTATTGATGTTAAATCTTGTTTATATAGAATTAATAATTCAGAAACTTTGTTTTTATATGCTTTGATATTTTTTTCATTATTTTTGGGAAGTGCATTTAGAACTTCTTTATGAGTATTTATATTATTAACATATTGTTCTTTCATTCTTTATCTCCTAATTCTTCACTTAAATATTTTATAAAATTTGTTATTATTTGATACATTTCTATGAGTTCTAAATCACTTAATTCTTCAATATTTTTTTGTGTCATATTGTTCCTTTCTATCTAATGATTAGATATTGATATACATCTCCAATATAATTGTCTCCATCATATAGACTTATAACAATTCGATATGTTCCAGTAATTAAATTTTCTTTAAATTTTAAAATATAATTAGCTTCATTAACAGGATTTGTTGATAAAATATATTCGTGATTATTACTGGTTTGATTATATTCGTTAGTAATATAGTCTAATAGATTTACGTCATTATATATATTATTATAAATACTATCATAGTTTCTTCTTTGTAGTTTTATTCTTAAACTTGGATTATTTAATTCTGATACATAACCTATTTTAAAGACATAGCTGTTGTTATCATTTAGAGTAAAGCCGGTTGTTTTATCAATAAACATTAATTCATCTATTACAGATATTGATAAGCCATATGGGGTATCTATAATATTTAATTTTATTTCTAGTTGCTTTGATGATTCTGGGCCGTAATAAATACCATCATATGAACCAAAAGACTCAATTAGAATAGTATATTCATCTGTAGATAATTTGCTTGTTCCTGTGTTAAATGTTATTTTTGATCTAGCATTAGCTACTTTTTCTGATATTTTTATTCTTGTGGTTCCATCATATCTTGGATAATAGGTATTACCATTATAAGTAAAGTTTACACCCATTAAATCTTGTGCACTTAGTATGTTTCCTCTGCTATCATATATAGATAATTTTATTCCAAGTTTTTCATTATCATATGTTGTATCATATATTGTATTTGAAGATATTATATTTTGAACAAAATTGGTATCAATAGTTAAATTAGTAGAATTTCCTAAATATACTGGGTTTTTGCTTACGCTTCCTTCTAATTCTATATTAGCTTCACTATTAGTATATAAGTTATATTTAAGGGTTTGTTGTTCTATACCTAAGACGCTTATTAAAGTTTGATCGTCTGAATTTCTTAGTTCAATTAATAAACTTTTATTTAATATATCATCTGTAATATTAGCATCTTTAAAATCAACCATAAATATGAACTCTTCTTCTGCTATATTATTTTGATAATAATTATTATTATTGTAGTCATCACTATAGTTGTTGTTTTGACTAGTACTACCCATTTTAACAAATTTTGATAGTTTATATGATGTTTCTCCGTAGGCATTGAATTCAATTAATGATTCTTCATAATCTTCTTGATTTATTACATAATAGTAATATATTGGGGTATCTCCATCATGAAAATCTATCATAGTGATTTTTGTGTTTATTGGAAAGGCAAATGTTGATACAAGACTACGATAATATCCATCACGATATGGATTAGTTTCTGATTCTATATATAAAGAATAGTATGTACTAAAACTACTTTTTGTGGTAATATCTACCGTACTTGTAGCAAACATTTCGTATTTTTTTCCTGGGTTTATTGTTCCTTCATAATCATTAGTATTATATAATGCTTTTGAAAGATTAATATTTATGTTAATTCTTTCTACATGATTGTTTAGGTCGTCTATAGGAGTAATTGCTACCATAGATACAGTAACACTTCCTATGCTACCTGTTGTAGTTAAGTTTTTAGAGTGGTATAGATAGAAGACAAGGGCTGGTACATTATTGTAGTTTTCACGATTATAATCTTTGGTTCCAATAATTTGAGTGTCTTCATTTGTTATAAAACTGGTATTTCCATTATTTAACCATCCAACTTGACCTGTTTTCATATTTAATCCAAAAACTGTATTTGCTTCTTCTTCTGTGGCTGCCACTCTAGGAATTTCATTATAATCTATTAAAGTAATATTTGTATCAAGACCACTATAGTTAACTCCCAATATTGTGAATGTTGTATTTGGAGATGTATGGTTTAGCAAAGGTACTTCTTGAGCTCCTAAGGTTGAGTATTTTGAGGCTGTTAAATTTACAGTGTATGATGCTACAACTTCTCCAATTGACCACATATAGAAATTGGTATCGTCTGGTGTTGGTTCTATATATTTTATTATAATGTTATTTCCTTCTTCGCTACCATAGTTAGAGTAAAATCCATCTACAGTAATATCGTGATTAGTTAAGTGTTTACCTAAAACATAACTACCGTTTGTGAAATAATAGATATCTCCAGGTGAAACTGTTTCTCCGTAACTATAATCGTTATATAAGGCAGTAATTATATTTTTATTTCTATCAAGTGAATACATACCAAAGAAAGTCATTCCGGAAACATCGCCATAGTCAGTAATGTTCTCATTTTTTGCAATATTTAAGTTTTGACCCTCTAGCATGTATATTCTATTATTAGTATTTCTAGTAAATGTTTCTGCTTCATTATCAATTGTAGCACTTGCTTTAGTTTCTACTCCATCTATATCAACAACACTGTTGAATTTCTTTACTAGATTAGCTCCAGTTTCTAAATATAATGAACTAGAATTCTTTATTTTTAATTCATCTATTCTACTTAGGGTAAATAATACATCTGAATATTCATTAGTTCTATCTGTTGCTCCAGATAAAGATATATATGAATTATTAATAGTAACAATTGAAGCTCTTTGAATAGAAATATTTCTCTTAATATCTGTAGGAGTTCCATAATTTGAAATATTAACGTAACTATATCCTTCAGTGGATGATGCATTACCACTGCCAAATATTGAACCATTAATAGTGAAAATATTATGATTTTTAGCATCAATATTGATATTTATTCCTTTTGTGACACTAATGAAAGTAAAGTCATAGTTTTCACTACCGCTAGCATTGGCCTCACCACCTCCAAAGACAGTTCCTCCTATTGAGATGTCAGTAGGAATTAGTGAATTGTTAGTAATTACATTTTGTCCGATATTAACGGTTGTTACTCCATATAAAACAGAAGTATTTGCTCCGCCATAGACATTTTTACCAATTGTTGCTCCAGCTATATTAACAATACCTGTTGAGTTATCAACTTCTTTGATTCCGGTAGCTGCAGCATTTCCTCCTCCAAAAACATGGTTAGTAATATTGGAACCATTATCAATGTCAAGATTAGTATTTCCTTTTACTATTGCAGTTGTACCATTTCCTCCAGCATAAACGCTATTTTGAACTATGCAATTGGATACTAGTAAATAAGTATTTTTACCTACAATTGCAGCATTTCCTCCTCCATAAATTGAATTTGTAGCAGTAATAGCAGTAGCATTAATGTTGGTATTTCCATTTACCATACCTAGGTTTCCTCCACCATAGATATTTTTAACAGTTGTATTATTATTGATAGTGATATTGACATTTCCTAGAACTTTAGCTAAGTTTTGTTCTCCACTAGTGTCATTTTCAACGATTGATTCAGTACCATTTCCTCCTCCAAAAATTGATTCAGAAATGGTTGATGATGAAATGATAGTGTTAGCATCACCATTAGTTGGAGCGGCATTTCCTCCTCCATATATATTTTTGGCAGTTACATTATCTATATTTAATTCTGTTGCATCTGTAGTTTCACTTATTCCTACAGATGCTTTATTTCCAGCTCCATAGACATTTTCTGTTATAGTACTATCAGATATAGTTGTTGTAGGCTTTCCGATTATTTCTCCTAGATTTCCTCCTCCATAAACAGAATTTGTAATTATACTTTGATTATTAATATTTAATATGGTATTACCATTTATTGAAGCGGCATTTCCACCACCAAAAACGTTGTTAGCTTGTGTATTTGATAGTGTTAATGATAAGGCAATGTTTGTATTCCCAGATTGTCCTACTGGTGCCTGATTTCCTCCTCCATAGACATTTCCTGTTATTTTGCTTGATTCAATAATACTTTCAATTAACCCTAAGACATTTCCTTGATTTCCTCCACCATATACAGATCCGTAAATGGTAGTATTATCTTTAATATTCATTCTAATAGTACTATCTACTGGTGCCTGATTTCCTCCTCCAAAGATGTTTCCTAGATCATTTTCGTTACCGATAATTGATGAAGATATGGTTAAGTCAACTGTATTTATAGATGCTTCGTCTCCACCTCCATAAATATTTTTGTTAACTTTAGTATTTGTTATATTTATTATTGCGTCTTGTGTTTGGGCTTGTTTTCCTCCTCCATAAAGGTAATCAACTATACCTCTTGTTAGATTAATATTGGCAATATTTGTTTGGCCTCCTTGATTATTTCCGCCATAAATATTACTTGCTTTAAGATTTTTATCACAACTAGTTACATATTTATTTCCATTTGAATCATATCCGATAAATGAACAGCCATATATTTTGAAATCTTCATATTCTACTTGTGAGTGAATATGATAATCAAATGTGAAACTATTTCCAGAACTTATAGTATTAGTACCATAATATTGATTTATTTCGTTAATATGATATCCATTACCTAATTCTTCTATTGTAGCCGATGACCAATTGGCTCCAATAAATCCTTCACTTGTCATTAGATATAAATCCCATGTATTTATATTTGCTCCTGTATTATTAGTAATTGAAATGGTTATTTTTTGAGATGAAATATAACTGGTATCTTGTTCATTATGTTGATCACTGGTTCCATAATTAACGCTTAAATCAATACTAGACAATGTTTGATTATTTAAATTTTTGATATAACTATTTTCTACTGTTCCACTTAAGTTTGATCCTCCATAAATATTTTTTATATTAGCTATACCTAGTGATACGTTTGTAGTAGTAGCCCCAGCTTCACTACCACCACCGTAGATATTTTCAATATTTCCATAATAAGCGTTAATATTGGTTGTTGTTGTTTTTGCTTTTAAACCTCCACCATAGATATTTTGAGAACTTCCTCCATAAATGTTTACATTGGATATTTGTGTAAGTCCACCTTGATTATTTCCTCCATAGACATTTTGGGTAATGGCATTTTCTATGATAATATTTGATGTAGGAATATTGCCTTCTAGATTAGATCCTCCAAATGCATCGGTAATTTCAGATTTAATTGTTACATTAGTACTTTCTGTAACTGATGTTTTTTCTCCTCCACCATAAACTACACCAATGGTACCTCCATTTATCAATACGTTGGTAGTACCTGTTTTTCCTCCTTGGTTGTTTCCTCCATATACTACTTCGGCATTTCCTCCAGTTGTTGTAACATGACTGGTAGTTACATTTCCACTTAAATTAGAACCTCCAAATATCTTTGAACTTGTACCACCAGTTAAATAGACATTTGTCTCCTTAGCAGAAGTTTCATTTCCTCCACCATAGGTATTTGTTATGGTTCCCCCATTAATATATACTTCAATATTACCGTTAGGAGTTCCACTTTTATCATTACCTCCAAAAACATTAGTGATAATTCCATTGTTAACAACTACCTTAATATCTCCAAGGACATAAGGAGTGTATTCACTATTACCTTGTCCTCCTCCATAGACATTAGATATTATTCCTTTGTTGACTGTAACTAAAGTATCACTAGTTGATACGTTTTCACTATTGGTAGTACCTCCTACTGTCCCATAAGCACTTCCACCATATACTTGTCCATTAATAATTGGTGTATTATCATAATCTATATTTCCTATTGTAACAGTGATATTATCTCTTACGTATGTACCGTTCTTGGTACTGGTTATTCCACCTTGTCCGCCTCCATAAACGGAATTGGTTATTTCTCCACCCCAAACATTTATAGTAACAGTACCATAGATTGTTCCTTCTTCGTTACTACCACCATAAATAGATCCGACAACAAATCCGTTGTACATTTTTATATCAATGGTAGAATTTACAGTATCAGATCCACTTCCGTTATTGTTTCCACCTCCATAAACAGATCCTTTAATTAATCCATCGTTAATTACTATTTTTGATGTTGATGAAGTTGAGGTACTACTTACGCCAGTTGCTCCAAAATTTCCTCCTCCATAAACATTTCTGTTAATAGTGGCGTTACCATCAATAATAATTGTTGAATTGTCACATGAACCAATAGTAGAATATCCTTCTTTTCCATTGCCAATTCCAAATATACTTCCTGCTTCAGCGCCATATAGTTTTTCATTATTCTCTACATATTCAGTTTTACCAATGGTTGCATTTCCACCAATATAGACATAACCGCTACCATTTAGGGTTCCATCCCCTTCATCACCATCATAGCCATTTGAACCGGCAAAAACACTATAATTAATGGTTCCTCCAGTTATTTGAATGATTCGATTACCATAGGTTGCAGTAGTACCGGCTCCGCCAGTAATCATATCGATTTCACCACCGGTCATGTAGATATAGATGTCATTTAGATTTGTTCTGTTTGTAGCACTTAATGGGCCACCAATTAGGTTATAAATATATCCACCTTGAACAATTACTTGTCTTACAGCGTACTGAGTACCTCCGAATCTACCTCCTACGTATATTCCTGTTGATAAATCATGTTTACTTGTACCAAAACTACCACTTTTTATAATTAAATCAAATATTTTATCACTTGAAGTAGTACTATTAGTATTGGCATAAACATTACTACCCCATGAACCTGAGGCACAATAATATACTTTTAGATTATTGTTATTGTTATTAACACGATCATAATCATTACCATAGATGCTTTTATTATTAAGATAAACCGTGTTAATTCTCCAGGTGTTTGAGTTAGCTCCTGTAGATAAGGAAATTGAATTATATAGACCACTTTCAATAATTACTTTATATTTTGCAGGATTTCCACTACTTCCAGTACTAGTATTATTTCCTCCTAAAATAGAACGTAAATTATAATAATTTCTAGTACTAGTTATACCACGACCTAGTTTAACATTGTTATAGTTCCCATAAAGCACTCCACTTGTTGTATTATTGTTGGGTGGATTATATATATTGTTAACGTTATTGGGATAATACATTGTAACATTTTCAATAGTAGTGTCTTGATAACAGTTTATTGCGGATTCAACCCTCCAGGTAGCATTGTATTTCTGATGATTGTGTAGACTTGTTAGGGTAAATGGATAATCCCCATTATTTTGCCATGATTGGCTAATATCACGATTTAATACTAAAATATTAGTATCTCTTGTAGTAAGATAATAATACTCATAATTAGATTGATATATCTCTTCATTTCCATCAGAATCATAATATTGAACTAATTCATAATAAGTACATCCACTATTGGTATTACATGTTCCTGAGGTTTGAATTTCTCCTAAATTGTTATAGTAGCCAATTATAGAGGCGTATCTAGGAATAGTTACTTTACGATAATAATTAGCCATATGAACGTTATCATATTCTTGACTTGGTGTTGGAGAGATGGGAGGCGTTGGAAGGCTTGTTGCTCTTGTCATGGTGCCATTTATTAATAAATAATATTCACCATTTTGATATAATGTTTCATTTTCTAATCTTCTATAGTAGGTACAACCACCCCAACTATAACATGTTCCTCTATTTTGATATTCTCCAGAGGAATTATAATATCCTGCATAACTTTCCCACATACCAACTGTTACTTTACTAAAATAATAAGTTCCAGATTCTATTTGATGCATTTCAGCGGTTTTAAGACTACTAATAGCATTATTAAAATCTGTTTCTACATTAACAATTGTAGCATCTATCCAGCTAGCATTAAATGTAATATCAATTTTGTCTGGTTTATTATTTGTATAAGTTACTGGTATTTTAGCATAACGCTCATAAAAATTACTATTATATGTTAAAAAGGCTCCACGATATTTAGTAAACCAACCATTAAATCCTAGGTTCGTTGGTCTATCGGTAAACGGATTATCTATTAATTCTATATCTATGTAGTCATCAGTTAAGTCTTCTTTTGTATTATTGTCGTTAATATAATATGTTTTAAAATATATATATGTGTCTTGTCTTTCTGTTAGAGAAACATAACCAACATTTCCTGATAGATCATCACTTGAATACGTAATTTTTACTTGAACAAGATTATTATCACTATAAATATTTTTGTTAATTTTGGTAGGAATTTGGCCATCGTTAGTGGTATAGTTTAATCCCATATAATAATTATAATCTGATTCTAATTCATTTACATATACTTTATTTCCTAGTACTTGGCTGGATATATAATCTGGATCATCTGTAAATTCTAAAATACGATCTCCATAGGTGATAAAATAAGCAATATTAACTGTTACTAAAATTAATATTAAAGATAAAACAGTTAAAAGACGATATTTATTTTTAATATTTATTTTTTTTAAATTTTTCACTTTATCACCACCTTTATTATATATAAGTATATCATAATATGATATTTATGTAAATTCTTTTACTAGCCGTTAATAAAGCAAATTTATAAAAAACCCATCTTTATGATGGGTTAGTACTAAATTGAAGATTTAATGAGATATTTCCTACTGATGCATTATTTTCACAGTCAACGTCTTGACCTTCAATCCACATATATACACGATATTTACTAATTCCTCCTTTTAGGGTGAATATTGGTAAATTATTTGTAAAATTATTTTCGGTATAATAATTAATATCTACTGTTTGAAAATAATTTGGATATATTGAACTTTTAGCTTGTTGAACGGTGATATTTTGACTAGCGCTTATTTCTTTAGAAACACCATCATATATGATTTTATCACCAATTTCAGATGTTGTAATTCCGTAAATGTTGGCGGCATTTTCTATTCCGTGAATAGTATGAGTGTCATAATTAGGTTCCCAGATATAAACATTATCATTTGAATTGGTAGATAATGACTGTATCATTGTAATATCTGCTCCAGCTGGAGTAGTTCCTTCTTCAATAAAAGCTACCCTAACAGCATTTTCAATACCAACAGAAGTTTCTCCACCATAAGTAATATTTGATAGTGGTGTTAAGTAAAGATCTGTATTATTATTAGTTTTTAAAAATAAATCAAAAGCTATAAATTTACCTGTACTAAGTTCATCAAATGATTCTGTTTCAACACTTCTTTCAGTGGATATAATATAATTTCCGTACAAATCATTTTCAACTATTCCATAAAACATTTTTAATTTGCCATTTTCAATTTCACCAATTGTTGATACTGGTTCTAAAGTACTAGGTATTTGGTTGATGCTGGTTGGATATGTATTTCTTGCATCTTGAATGTCATAAACAGATATGGCTCCTTTCCAATTTTGTCCATCTGTAGATATTTCAATTCCACCTTGAGCTCTAACATTTACATCCAATAAATCTACTCTAACTAAGCGATTGGTTGTAAACCAGGCATAAGATGAGAATGATAATGATATTGTCGTCATTAAAAGTAATAATAGTAGATAAAATAAGCGATTTTTTCTTTGTTCTTTTTTCTTTTTCTTTGATTTATTCATTCGATTCTTTATACTCCTCTCTTATTTCCATATGCATTTTTATTTCTCCTCCTAAAATGTTATCTGTACAATCCGGGTCATCACCTTCTAGCCATATAACAATGGTGAATTTATCAATATTTCCAGGTGCAAAGTCTTTTCTTTGTTCTAAAACTGCTTCTTTTTCACTATAGAAAGGTATAGTTTCATTTTCTGGTTCATTGGTATAGGCATTTTGTTTAGCATAAATTGTCTTTTGTCCATTGAAATATATCATTACTCTAGCTGCTTCATCTACATTTTTTATTACATCATCTATTAATATGGTATACCAATAATTTACTGTTTCTTCTCCTTTGTTTTCTATGTAGAAAGTGTAAGCAATATAGTTTTCTCCATTATGCGATCCTTCTGCTTCTGTATCAATATTAGCTGGTATCCAATTAACAGAGATGTTATCCATAAATTCTAGATCTCTTGCTGCTAATTTTCTTTTACCATCTTTGGCTATTGAATCTTCATATATGACTATGTGATTATCCGTGGCTAATCTTTGGTCTAATGTGATAGTAAACTTTCCACCTTTATATATAATACTTAAAATTATAAAAGAGAAAATAAAGAATAATAAAATAGCACTTAATATTATTTTTGTTTTACTATATCTTTTGTTTCTTTTTTTTATTTTATCAGCCTTTATAACTACTTCTTTAGCCATATATTACTCCTTTTCTATTTTAATTCTAGCATAGTTAAATTTGTTAAACAATAAAAAACAACCACTTTACACATAGATACTTGGTTATTGATAAAGAAATAAATTGCGATATGTTTAGTATTATGCTATAATTTTATAGTAGAGAGGTATATATGAAAAAGAGACTTATTTTACTTGTAGTTTTATCAATAATATTATGTTTATTTTTTGTTCAAGAATCTTTGGCAAAATACATAACTGCTGCTGACGAAACTGCTAATATTTCGATAGCAAGATGGAAAATTCTTGTTAATGATGAGGATATTAGAGATGAAAATACTGTTAATACTGTTATTAATCCTGTTTTTCTTGGTAATGATAATATAGCAGAAAATATTATTGCTCCGACTAGTGAAGGATATTTTGATTTAATTATAGATGCAAGAGAGGCTGATGTTTCTTTTAAGTATAAGATATCAATGTCAGTTAACAAAAATAGTTCGGTTAAGGATTTGGTGGCTACAAAGTATGTAGTTAATGGAGGAGAGCCTATAACTATGGATATTAATAATCAGACGATAGAAAATACTGTTTTATATGGAAATAATAATAGTACTATTAATATTAGAGTATATATTGTATGGAATGATGGTGATGGCTCTTTAATGGATAATAGTGCAGATACTTTGGCTACGACAAGTGGTAATTCTGCTATGATGAATGTTAGTTTGAACTTTACTCAAGTTGTTTAATCAAAATAAAAAGTAACATATTTACAATGTATGTTACTTTTATTCTTCTATTTGGTAGGCTGTTATTTTTATACTTAAGTCTATACTTGGCGTATCGGGATGAGATGAGTGATATATATAAGCGAGATTACCCCACTTAGTATCTTCTTCATCTTGACCAGACTCATATGGCCACGAAACAGATATAGTAACAGTCTCTTCACTATTTGCTTGAACAATATCGTTAGATACATGAAAATCAATTGAAAAAGGATAATAACTACGGAGATAATTAATTATTTGGATATCACTGTAATTCATACTTGTAAGGTCATCTCCTAGTATATTAGCTCGAATTACTTCATAGCTTATTTGCGCTCTTGCTTCACCACTATTTGATGCAGTTAATGTTTGAGTATAAGTGGTCATTCCTGGATACAATGAATCAATATTTATTTCAATTGTTTTTTCAACATTTTCACCATTTACATCAAAGCTTACATTCCATTCTCTTACTTTAGCACTAATGTTACTCGATACTTTGGTTGTATATATGAACCAAGCAAAACTATTTGAAGCTAAGGTAATCATTAATAAAAAAAGTGTTTTAAATTTTACTTTTTTTATTATTTTTTTTCTTTTTGATTTATCCATTAAATCACCTACTTTTTGCTATCTTTTTTTTCTTCAACAAAGTCTGTTATTTCCATTACTAAAAGAATAGCAAAAGGAACAAAGATAACGAAATAAAAGCCATAAGGATTATTTACTATTTTACTAATAAAACTTAATATGTTACTTTTCATGATAACTTTTCCTAAAACTTGTGATTCTTCTACCAAGGGATCTTCAATGGTATTAGCAATACCTTTTGTATGGAAGACTCTTTTTCCTTTTTCTGTGTCTATTTTAATTATCTGGTGGGTTACAATTTTTCCTGCAAAATCACTTTTTTGTCCCATATATACAATATCATCTTCTACGGATAAATCTGAAGTTGCAATTTTTTTAGCAATTACCATGTCTCCAACTTGGTATTTTGGTACCATACTTTCTGTTATAATTGTATATATACTGTAACCACCTAAGGATAGTTTGTTATCAGAAATTCTTTGAATGAAAATAATACTTACAACAATTACTATAAATAAAGAAACTATTGCTTTAATTATCATCGTTAATACTTTTAATACCTTATTATTCTTTATTTTTTCTATCATGTTATCACCATTTATTTATATTTTTATTTCATTTATATCATCTAGATATTTATCTAAATGTTTTTTGAATATTTTTTCTATTTGTTTTTCATTAACTACCGTTTTATATTTAATAACGCTGTATTGTTTCCCTACTATTTCTTTTAATTTTTCTTCATCTATTGTAGAGTCAATACTTATTACTTTTTCTATCATGTTACCGACTAATTTTTCAGATAGTTTTTCTTTTGGAGCTTTTTTTGCTTCTTTTTTATTGACAGAATCTAAAACTAAGTAATCAAGAAGAAAGGATTCATCAATCATTTTCTTTAATTCTCCATTTTCCTGATAATCTTTGTTAGTTTTTTCTCTTTCTGTATCATCATCTGAGTGTGTTTGCATATAATTCCATAATTTTACTGCATATTGGAAATTAACATTTTTTAATATAACATTAGTCTTTTTTATTGGTGAAGTTACTAGTGATATATGCATTTTGTCAATGGTTTGATATACTTGAGAACAAGTTAAATCGGAAATTTGGAGTTCAAGTTTTTCAATTCTCTCAGTTATTGATAAACCACTTTCATCTTTTTCATTATGTTTTTGATCCATTTTAGAATCTATTGCCATTGAAATATTAACATTTTCTTTTCCTAATTTACTTGTTGCATTATATTCCATTCTTTTATTGTCTTTGAGAGACATTGATGAATTAGAAATGTTTCTCTTTTTTCGGGTTATGTAGAATTGCATATTTTTTATTAAACTATATATAAAACGATTTTCATAAGTATTAAAACTCTCTTCTTTATTAATATTTAATATTTTTGATGGTTTTACATCACCTGTTTTTTTATCAATATCTTGAATTAAATTGGTATTCTTTGATAAGTGTTTAATGCTTTCTACAGTTACTCTTCTAGCAAGTTCAATCTTAACTATATCTTCTTCGTTAACTATGAACCTGTTAGGATTTCTTAAAATGTTATCAAGGTATCTAATAGTGTCTTCCATAATGTCTAACCATTCAAAATTAGTACTAGTTTTATCATAGTTGGTAACTACTCTTAAATTTGAATTTATGTTTTCATAGAAATCTTTATTTTTATTGTCATCAGATTGTTCATATAAGTTTATTATTTCAAGTTCATTCATGAGATACCTCCTATGTTAATTTTTTTAGTCTTAATAAATATTCTTCACATTCTTTCATTTTTCCTTTGCCAAATGTTTTGTCTAAGAAATCAATATATCCATCTATTTCATCTCTGATATATGAAATATTTAATTGTTCAAATTTTCTTAATATCTTTCTGGCTATGAAATAATCTACACCGTCTATTTCATCCCCACCACATCCTACATATACGGGAACAAATTTTTTCATATGTGCTACTATACGATTACCAAAAGCTATACGGAAATGTTTTATAACATAATCATCCATTTCGTTTATTTTGTCTAAAGTTTCTTGTGATATTGGATGTTTTTCCATGGCTTCAGAAAACAACTTATCAAGATATGAATAGTTTATATCTTGAGCTGGGACGTCGATAGGATCAAAAGCTTGTCCTTTATCATTAATATCAAGTGGCATTGCTCTATCGTATACTTTATCTGTAACCATGAAAGTTGAGTCATCGTTATTAATTGTACCAATATACCAAACATTAGGAGAAATTTTTAATTTTCCTTCAACTATATTTTTAGGATCGTCTGGCCAAGCACTAGATACTAATTCTACTATCCATTCATCTTTGTTAGGCATTTCTAGAATAGATAACATTTCAGCAAAATAATATTCTACTCTGGATATATTCATTTCATCTAGGATAACTGTATAAACGTCATCTGTATATCCTGCTTGATATATTTCTTTTAAGACATCTGTTTCATTAAATTTTTTAGTAAACTCATTAAAATATCCAAATAATTCAGTACGATCACGCCATGATGGTTGTACAGATGCAACGCATGAGTCGTGTTTTAAGAACTTTCCCCAAGCATAGGCAAGGGATGTTTTACCTGTTCCAGATATACCTTGTAATATTACCAGTTTAGTAGATGCAAGGGCTGAAATAAATAATCTTATCATCTCTGGTTTGTAATAAAGTCGTAAATGAGAAGCGGCAAAGTTTCTAAAGTTTTCAACTAATTCTTCAAGGTTAAAGTTATTTCCATAATTGGCTACTTTATAGTTGGCATAGTCATTATCAACAGCAGTAAGTTTTGGAAATCTACTTGTAGTAGTATCAACTTCTTTTTGTTCTTTATCACTTTCAATGTCAGTATCTTCTTCGTCTGGTTTAAGTCCTAAATGAGATACTTTCATAGCTAAAATACTTTCTTTTTCAGACATTAGTGTGGCCACTTGATTATTTAATGACGCAACTTCTTCGAGTAGTGATTCTTGTTCTACAATTGTTTTACGAAAGCGAATATACTTTCTTATTAAGAAGTAGATAATAAAACCAAAGCCACAAATTATAGCTACTAGTGCAATAATAGCTAAGGATACTAAAAACCATTCTGGTATACTGAAATCATCTTTATAAAATCCTACAATTGCAATATATTTGGGAATGTTAAACATACTACAAAGGCCTTTTATAAATCCTTTAAAAGTTAAAATGAAACCAGAAAAGAACTGAGATAAAAATTCATATAAAAATCTAAAAAATGTATCCATATTTCACCTACTACTCTTTAATAATTATTTTATCATTATCTATATCATATATTAAATCATCTGTAACAATAATATATGTGAATAATTCAAGCCATATTTTACTTTTTTCTTGATAATCAAATTGTTCATCTAATTCAATACAAAACTTGTATCCTAACTTAATTAAGTTATCTATCGTTTCTTTATATTCTAGGTAGTTGCTATAAGTAAATCTTATAATTATGTTATCTTTAACTACGTCACTATCAATAGTATTTAAAAGTCTATTAAGTTTATCTTTTTTTTCAAAAATGCTTAATGGAAAGTCTACAATATATTTTTTATCATATTCTCCTTTTATAACATTATTTAAGATTAGTAAACTTGTTAAATGATAGATAATAAATGTCTTATCTTCATTAACGATTCCACTATTGTATACTTTATTTTTGGAATATTCACTATATATTTTAGGAAAAGTTATATTGTGTGATAAGTCTGTAATTAAGACATTTTTATTATTTGTTTTCTTTAATGTTAAGGTAAACTTATCATTATCAAATGATTCAAGAAATATTTTTTTTCTCTTTGTATTACTTTTTACTAAGTTGGCTAATTCGTTTTGAAAGCCTTCGCCATATAATTCCATTTTTTTCATTCTGAAATCTTCAATTTCAATGATAAGATCTTTTAGAGAATCATATTCTAAAACAGAATCAAAATATAATATGTACTTAAATGACAGATAAGTGTTCTTAACATCATTAATATAGTCTTCATTATCTGTATCTATTAATTCTTTGGCTTTGTTTTTTAGGTAATAATTAATATTAGTTACACTATTTTTATGTTTTATTTCAAAATAATTATAGTATCTTACTGACATGTATTCTTCTACTAGAATATCAGCTATATCTTTTTTAAACTTTTTATTCATAATGATTTTTAGATATTCATAGATATTTTTTTTAGCAAACGATACATATTCTTTAGATATATTATTAGACATTTTTTTCACCTCACTATTGGGAATATTCAAAATCAACAATTGATGTATTATTAACTATTGGATAAGTATAATCCATATTGGCATTTGCTTTGTAGAATTTAACGGCTTCACTTGATTCTAGGGCAATGCGAAAGCTAATACTATTAACATAATTATAACCGTCTATTTCTGTGGTTGTATAATTTTCAGCATTTAAATATGCTGTGTTTGTCATATCTAAAATAACAACACTTGGGTCAAAGGTTAATGTTATTAAGGGAAGGGCACATTTTGCTTTGTCTTCTTCGCTTAAACTTGAATAGGTGTTATAATCTATTCTTTGATTGATTTCATATGTACCAAAGGCTTCTTTAACCAAATAATAATCGGTAGTATTAGTTACACTAAGGTCAAAATATGGTCTTCCTTTGACGTCATCAATGGCATAGGAAATACCTGGTATTCCTACTTTAAAAATAAATCTAGCACTTAAACTTTTTTTGTATGGGTATGTACTTTTAACGGTTATTTCCATCCAAACTTCATCATCATTTTGCAAGGCTGCATTGGGTGTAATTAGTGCTGTGAAGTAATCCGTTATGCTATCTTCATACAGTGTTCCATTTGTTTTGCTTGTTGAACATAAAGCATTTGACGAACAAACATAACTTATTTCATAATCAATATCAGTATTGGCGTGTACTAAATTATTTTTACTATTATTTAAGTTAATAGTTAATAGATAAGGGTCTACTCCAGACCAATTGTCTATTTGATATATTGCTCTATTTTGTTTTAATTTATCACTATTAAAATAGAAATTTTTACTTGCTAGATAAAAATCTTTTATACCATTGTAGGCATACCTACCGTAACTTAAGCCGATAGTAATAATAAGTAAAATAATTCCTAAAGTAATATATACTTTTTTCTTATTTAATTTATTCTTTTTCATATTAATCCTATCGTTTTACTTCTTTTATTATTTGATATATTTCGCAAATAAAGGCAGCAAGCATAGGCATAATAATTATTATTAGATAGCCCCATTTTGAGGTGACTATTGAATATATACTTCCTAATATGCTGTATGATGTGGTATTTTTAGTAGTACCTAGAATACTATCAGCATTAATTGTTAAATCATTTTCTAAAGTATAAAGTGAATAATCTTCTTTTACTAGTTCAATATTTTTAATTTTACTTATTTTTACTTTTGCTGATGAATTATATCCGTCATAATAAAATATTGTATCTCCTTCTTGATAATTATTTGTTTTTTTTATAATTAATAAATCACTTTTATGATAATATTTATTATTTTCTTTAAGAACCAATAGATATTTGTCTTTAAATTCTGATACATTATATTTATTATAGGATAGTAAGCAATATGTTATTAAAATAGTTATTATAAAATATATACATATTAGAATTGTTCTTGCTACTTTTTTCATTTTACCACCATTATAATTATATCATAGTTTTTATTCAATTGACAAGAAAAAGGTATACGATATTTAATAATTGAACATAGATAATTAAAAAATATATAAATGTATAAATTAAATTTCTTTAATGTGTTTATAAGAATTGTTTTTCTTGACATTAAGTAGGAATTTTATTAGAATATCATTTAAAAAAGGAGTCTTTTATGAATAAAAAAGCAGTTATAGATTTAGTATTAGAAGAATTTAATGATTCTGTTATAAGATATGGAGTTAGAAATAATACTAATTATACGACATTAGAAATCCTTTTAAATATTATATACGACAAATTAATAACTATTAATTATGACGATGATATTAATTGTTATAGTCGTCTATTTTATATTTTACTTAGTTATATAATTGAAACTTTAAAATGTCAATTAAATAAAAAAAGTAGAAATGTTTGTATTAAAAACAGAGACTTTATTAAAAATATAAATTATTTTACTAATTATAATGTTTCTAAAAAAGAAGTTGGGGATATTTTAAATACGTATAAAGATACTTTAAATAGACTATCTAGAGGGAAAAAGATGGTTATTCCTATATCTATTGCTAGAACTTGTAATATTCCCTCTTAGGAATACAATAAATGAAATTAATGCTTTTTGTGTAATAAACTGTATTGATAATAGAGTTTCTGATTATGAATTAAAATTAATTATTAGAGAATTTGGTCATTGTATACATAGAATAGATTATGAAGATATATTTTTAGATATTTTTTGTAGTTATGTTCATGATAAGAAGTGTATAATGATTCAAGATGTTTATAACATTATAAATTGTTATTTTATTGATAATGGTTTATCTAATGAAATGTTTATACGTTTGTGTGGTAGTATTGATAAAAAAAGAGAAGAGTACAGAAAAAGAAATACTATTGTATATTTGGAGAGAGTTAGATAAATATATTTTAAGGGAAATTGTGGGATATTTCTTTTAAGTATTTTAAAATTATTAAATAAATGATACAATAAATATGAATAGGAGAGTTTTATGAAATTATATAATACTAGGTCAAGGATGATTGAGGAATTTGTTCCTAATAATAAAGATGTAGTGACTCTGTATACGTGTGGTCCTACGGTATATCACTTTGCTCATATTGGTAATTTGCGAACATACATTATGGAAGATGTGCTTGAAAAGGCACTTAACTTTGTTGGATATAATGTTAAAAGGGTTATGAATATAACTGATGTTGGACATTTAACCAGTGATGGTGATACTGGGGAAGACAAAATGCTTAAAGGTGCTAAAAGAGAGCATAAGTCTGTTATGGATATTGCTAAATATTATACGGATTGTTTTAAAGAGGATTGTAATAAATTAAATATTAAATGGCCCGAAACTGTTATACCTGCTACTTCCATGATTGATTATTATATTAATTTTATAGAAGAGTTAATTAAGAAGGGTTATGCTTATTTTGCTAATGGTAATGTTTATTTTGATACTTCTAAATTAAAAGACTACTATGTATTATCTAATCATGTTTTAGATGATTTGATGGAAGGCGTAAGGGAAGGCGTTTCTATTGATAGTAATAAGAAAAATAAAAATGATTTTGTTTTATGGTTTACAAAATCTAAATTTGATAGTCAGGAGTTAAAATGGGATAGTCCTTGGGGACTTGGGTATCCTGGGTGGCATATTGAATGTTCTTGTATTTCTATTAAATATTTAGGAGAATACTTAGACATACATTGCGGTGGTGTAGATAATATATTTCCACATCATACGAACGAAATTGCTCAAGCAGAAAGTTACCTTGGTCATAAATGGGGTAATTATTGGTTCCATACAGAACATTTAAATGATTCTACTGGAAAAATGAGTAAATCAAAAGGGGGATTTTTAACTGTTTCTTTATTAAAAGAAAAGGGTTATAATCCTTTGAGTTATAGATTTTTATGCTTACAATCTCATTATAGGAAACAAATGATTTTTACTTTTGAATCTTTAGATATAGCAGAAAATGCATATAAAAAGCTACTTAATAGGGTAGCTAACTTAAAAAATAATGGTGTAGTTGATAAGAATATTAAAGAGATGTATATTACTAAATTTAAGGAGACTTTGGAAGATGATTTAAATACATCTAATTCTTTAACAGTTCTATATGAAGTTTTAAAGAGTGATATTAATGATGCTACTAAGAGAGAGTTGGTTTTAGAGTTTGATAAAGTTTTATCTTTAGATTTGATGAAGAGTAATACTAATGATGTTGATTCTAATAAGAAAAAATATATACAAGAAATGATTGAAAAAAGAGAATTGGCTAAGAGGGAAAAGAATTATGTTTTAGCTGATGAAATTCGTAATAAACTTAATGAAGAGGGTATTGTACTTAAAGACACTAGAGAAGGAACAATATATGAAATAATAAAATGAGAGGATGATGTTTGTGGATTATGACTTATATATTATAATAAATTGGACTATTCCATTAATTGGTTTTTTGATTACTTTAGCATCACAAGTATATATTAATATTAATTATAAAATATATAAAGGACATGTAAATGCTAAGAATAAAACAGGTTATGATGCTGCTAGGACTATTCTTGATGCTAATAATTTAAATGATATTGATGTAATAGAAACAAAGGGAACTTTAACTGATCATTATGATCCTAATAGAAAGGTAATAAGATTATCTTCCAGAGTGTTTCACGATGCTTCTGTGGCTTCTGTAGCAGTGGCTGCTCATGAATGTGGTCATGCCATTCAAGATAAGGAAGGCTATAATTTTTTAAGAATTAGAAGTTTTTTGGTACCTTTTGTTAATTTTAGTACAAGATTGGGATATATCGTAGTGTTTATTGGATTATTGTTTAGTTCTTATAATGTTGCTATGATTGGTATCGCTTTACTTATGGCAATGTTGTTATTTCAATTAGTAACACTACCTGTCGAATTTAATGCTTCAAATAGAGCAAAGAAGGAAATAGAAAAATTGGATATGTTAAATAGTGATGAAAAGAATGGTATGAGTAGAATGTTAACTTCTGCTGCTCTTACTTACGTTGCTTCTTTGACTACAACGCTATTACAAATATTTAGATTATTTTTGATAGTAGCTAATAATAGAGATAAAAATTAAAGAGCTTGTTGGCTCTTTTTATTCATGAAAAGTGGTAAAATCAGGAATAAAACTTTCATTTTGAGTTTCTCCTTCTTGTATAAAGGCATTTCTTACACCTATTTTCCAAGAATAGTCAATAATACTATTATATTCTTCTTCACTTACTTTTTTATTTAATTCTTGATATTGACATTTTTTTACTGGTGTATACTGATTCATAATACTTATTAATATTTTATTATGATATTTGTGATGTAAATATTTTATAATTTTCCTACTATCAGTATACATGCCTGGAAGTAATAAGTGTCTGACAATAACTCCTTTTATAATATCTCCATCTTCATTAAATACAGGCTTTCCTACTTGTTTATACATTTCATATATTGCTTTTTTGGCATATTCAAAATAGTTTTTTACATGAGAGTATTTTAATGAATAAGTATTATTATAATATTTCAAATCTGGTAAATAGACGTCTACTAATCCTTTTAGCATTTTTATGGTCTCTACATTTTCATAGCTACTTGTGTTATATACTATTGGGATATTTAGACCTTTGGATTTTGCTAATGTAAGACCTTCTACTATTAATGGGACATAATGAGTAGGGGTTACTAAATTAATGTTGGTGGCTCCTTGATGTTGAAGTTCTAAACAGATATTACTAAATTCTTCTTCGGTAATTTCTTTTCCATTGCCCATAGCACTAATATAATAATTTTGACAAAATATACAACGCATATTGCAGTTAGTAAAAAAGATAGTTCCTGATCCATTCTTTCCTGTTATTGGTGGTTCTTCCCATTTATGTAAATAATATTTACTAATTTTTATTTTATTAGTACTTTTACAGAAGCCTATTTCTCCTTTATTTCTATTAACTTGACAGTTTTTTGGACATAATGTACATTTATCTAATACTTCTTTCATGTATATTTTCCTTTCTTTTTAATTAATATTTTAACACATATTTGACTAAGTATTAATTTTTTTATATAATTATGTTGGTGATTTGTGTGAAAATAATAGATTTAAAATTAGAAATATCTGCTGTTAGGAAAAGTCAATTTCCTAGTGATGATAAAAGTGAGTTTTTATTAGTAGGTCGTTCTAATGTTGGAAAAAGTAGTTTTATAAATACTTTGGTAAATAGAAAGAATTTTGCTAGAACTTCTTCTATACCTGGCAAGACTCAGACATTAAATTTCTATTTAATTAATAATTGTTTTTATTTAGTAGATGCTCCTGGATATGGATATGCTAAAGTCAATAAACAATTAAAAAATAAGTTTGGGTTAATTATGGAAGACTATTTAGAAGGAAGAGATAATCTTAAGATGGTATTCTTGCTTGTGGATTTTCGTCATAAGCCTACTGATGATGATGTTATGATGTATAATTATTTAAAACATTACAATATACCGGTTACGGTAGTATGTACAAAGATGGATAAGGTTACTAAAAAGAATCAAGATAAGAATTTGAAATTAATTAGTAAGACTTTAGGGGTAGAACAGCAAGAATTAATACCTTTTTCAACGATTACTAAGGTAGGTAAACAAGAAATATATAATAAATTAATGGAAGAAATAGAATTATAGAAAAGAGGTGTAGATATGAAAATACCAACAGTGGCTTTAGTAGGGAGACCTAATGTAGGGAAGAGTACTATATTTAATAAATTAGTGGGTAAAAAGATATCTATTATAGAAGATACGCCTGGTGTTACTAGGGATAGAATTTATTCTGATGTTGTATTTAAAAATTATAAGTTTCATTTGATAGATACTGGAGGAATAGATGTTAGTAAGGAGTTATTTAATAAAGAGATAATAGTACAGGCTGAAATTGCTATTAATGAGGCTGATGTTATAGTTTTTATTATTGATGGTAAAGAGGAACTTAATCAAAATGATTTTGTTATTAGAGATATGCTAATTAAATCTGGTAAGAAAATAATCGTAGCTGTTAATAAAATGGATAATCCTAAGAATATGGATAATATATATAGTTATTATGAACTAGGGTTTGATAATATTATTCCTGTTAGTGGTGAACATAATATTGGGCTTATTTCTTTAGAAGAAGAAATTGTTAAGGATTTTGTAGAAGTTGGTGAAGAGAATTTAATTGATGATAAAATTAGATTTTGTGTTATAGGTAGACCTAATGTAGGAAAGAGTAGTTTGGTTAATGCTTTACTTAATGAGGAGAAAGCTATTGTAAGTGATATTGCTGGTACTACTAGGGATGCTGTTGATACTCCTTTTAGATATGACAATAAGGATTATGTTATTATTGATACGGCAGGTATTAGAAAAAGTGGAAAAATATATGAGAATATAGAGAAGTATAGTGTTATTAGAGCTATGAAAGCTATAGAGAGAAGTAATGTTTGTTTACTTGTAATTAATGCTCATGAGGGTATTATAGAACATGATAAACATATTGCAAGTTATGCGCTTGAAGCTGGTAAGCCTTTAGTTATTGTTGTAAACAAATGGGATACGGTTGATGACCAGAATAATATTCGAGAATTTACTAAGTTAATAAGAGCAGAATTTAAATTTTTATCTTATGTTCCTATTGTGTTTGTTTCTGCTAAAACGAAAAAGAGAATTCATACAATTATGCCTGAAGTTTGTAAGGTATATAATAATTCTATTAAAGAAATAAAGACTAGTATTCTAAATGATGTTATTAGAGATGCTGTTATGTTAAATCAACCACCTTCATATAAAGGGAAACGTCTTAAAATATATTTTGTCTCTCAAACCGGTATAGCTCCTCCTAAATTTACTTTTAATGTTAATAGTAAGGGACTTGTACATTTCTCTTATAAGAGATATTTGGAAAATAAAATACGTGAATCTTTTGATTTTGAAGGAACTCCTATTGAAATAATTTTTAAAAATAAAAATGGAGAATAAAAATATAGATATTCATTTGTATTAGCTAAATGCATATATTATTATCAGGAGGTTTTATGAGATTTTCTGATAATTTTTTTAAAAAAGTAGAAAAAAAGACTAATATAAATAAAGATACTATATTGTCTTTAGCTAACAAGTTACAAGATGGTAATATGAAAAATGAGACAACTTTAAGAGAAGTAATTAGTGAATTATCACAAATGACAGGGAAAGAAGTTTCTAAAGAGAAAGAAGATAAAATTATTAATGCTGTTATGAATGATAAGGTTCCTAATGATATTGAAAAATATATAGATGAATAATACATAACTATTATTAATTATCCTTGTTTGGGATAATTTTTTCTTATTGCAAATACTTAGTATTTATGTTATTCTAATGTTACCAAGAGAAATTCTTTGAATACAATATAAAAAAGGAGGTAATTATGCCTAGAATAAAAATAGAAGGTAACAATAAATTATCTGGGAAAATTACGATAAGTGGAGCTAAGAATAGTGCTGTTGCTCTTATACCAGCGGCTATTTTATGTGATGAAGAGGTAATTTTAGAAAATGTTCCTAATATAACTGATGTGGATGATTTAGAAAACATTCTTTGTAGTTTAAAATCAAATGTTATAAGAAATGGTGATGTAGTTATTATTAATAATAATAATTTAGAAAATAATAAAATAACTCATGAATTATCTAAAAAATTAAGGGCTTCATATTATTTTATGGGGGCTTTGTTGGGTAAATTTAAATATGTTGATATGTATTTTCCTGGCGGTTGTTCTATTGGGGCTAGACCTATTAATATTCATTTAAAAGGTTTTGAAGCACTTGGAGCTGATATTATTGAGGAAGATAATCATTTTATTATTAAAGCTGATGATTTAGTTGGTAATAAAATAGACTTAGATTTTCCTAGTGTAGGAGCTACAATTAATATTATGTTAGCGGCTGCGAAAGCTCGTGGTGTGACGGTTATTAACAATGCTGCTAGAGAGCCAGAAATTGTTAATGTTGCTTTGTTTTTAAATGAGATGGGGGCTATGATTAGTGGAGCTGGTACTGATACGATTACTATTCAGGGGGTTAAGTATCTACATAGTGCTGTACATAAGGTAATACCTGATAGAATTGAGGCTGGTACATATTTAATAATAGCTTCTTTGCTAGGAGAGAATTTAACTATTGATAACTTAGATCCTATCCATTTAAAGTGTTTGACTGATTTGTTAATTAAGTCTGGTGTTAATATGAATATTAATGATACATCTATTGTAATAACTAATGTTGGTGATTATAAGTCTTTTGATGTAGAGACAAATGTTTATCCTGGTTTTCCTACTGATTTACAACAAGTAGTAACTACTTTTTTGACACAATGTAATGGAGAAGCAAAAATTGTAGAAAATATTTATGAGAATAGATTTCAAAATGTAGAGTATTTAAATAAGATGGGAGCTAATATAATAGTAAGCGATAATAATAAAGAGGCTATTGTAAAAGGAAAGACTAAATTAATTGGTAAAGAGGTTAAGGCTACTGATTTAAGAGGGGGGGCATCTTTACTTATTGCTGGTTTAATAGCAGATGGTATGACTTATATTAGTGATATTTCTTATATATTAAGAGGATATGATAATATTGTAGAAAAATTACAAAATGTTGGTGCTAAAATTGAATTAATATAATAATATTTAATAGATATGAAAAAAATATTATTAATATTATTTCTTTTTTTATCTTGCTATATTATTTATGCTAAGACTTATGATGATAAAAAATTTTATTTGGCTGTTGGAGATGGTATAACGGCTGGGTATAATGATATAATAATTAATTATTTGGATAATTTGGATGTTTTAAAAGAATATAATAATAGTTTTATAAATAAGGATTATAGGATTAAGGATTTAATTAGAGTAATAAAGTATAATGAAGAGATGAATATAAATAATAAAAGTGTTTCTATTCATTATTTGTTAAAAGAGGCCGATATAATAACTTTATCGATTGGGATGAATGATATATATTATAAATTAAATAATAATACTAAAGATATATATAGTTATGTTAATGAGATGGTTAATGATATGGAAATATTGCTTGATAGTATTAAGAAATATTCTTGTAATAAAGTTATTGTTTTAGGATACTACAATATAACAAATAAAAATAATGATATATTTACTTATTTAAATTATAAAGTTAAGTCTTTGGTAGAAACTTATGGTTATGATTATATAGAACTTGCTAATATAATTAATAAAGATCATTTACAAAGTACTGATAATTATTATTTAAATGAAGAAGGAAATCAATTAATTAGTAAATTAATAGTTGAAAAGTTTAAAAATAGTTGATATAATATACCATGTATTTATTACTATGACATTTTGTCATGGCGGAAGGAGAGAAAAAAATGAAAAAAAATATACATCCTAGTTATGTAGAAGCTACAGTAACTTGTGCTTGTGGTAACACTTTCACAACTATGTCTACTAAAGAAAATATTAATGTTGAAGTTTGTTCTAAATGTCATCCTTTCTATACTGGTACACAAAGTACTGCTAGTAGAAAAGGACAAGTAGATAAGTTTAATAAAAAGTATGGCTTTGATAAAAAGTAATAATGCGAGACAAGGGAGAACTTAAATAAGGACAAAATTATTCTTATTTGGTTCTTCCTTATTTTATTGATATTTTGACAGCTTGATATGATATAAAAAATTAGTTCATTTTGTAGCGAAAATAAATTTTAGGAGGTTTTTAGTTATGAGAGAAATAATTTATCATAAAGAAGGAGATTATTATATTCCTGACTTATATTTAGTAGAAGATGAATACGAAAAAAATTATCATATTGGAAAGTATGGTCATTTAAGATTAGAATATTTAAAAAATCATAAAAAAGCTGAATATACTGTAATGCTTATGGATGGAACTTTAAGAAAACATATCATAGATACTGATAAACAAGCCAATGAAAGATTTGAAATACTAATGAAACAAATACTAGATAAAAATCCTATTGATGAAACTTTGAAGGATACTGACCCTTTAAAATGGGTTGGGCTTATGAATAATTATAAATATTCAGTTGAAAAAATTATTTTTAAAGAATTAATTTATATTTAAATATTTCACTTGACTTTTGCGAACGATTGTTTTATAATATATGAAGAATTTACATAGATTGGAAGTGGTATCATGAGTAAAGAACTTATACAAACACAAATGAATGTAAATAATAGACAAGTAAGAGTTATGAGAGTAGATAATGTAGATTATATTTCTTTAACAGATTTAGTAAAATATCAAAATGAAAATGATCCTTCTGGAGTTATACGAAATTGGATGTCAAATAAAAATTCATTTGATTTTTACAACCTTTGGGAAGAATTGCACAATGAAAATTTTAATTCCGTGGAATCACACAGAATTAAAATTGATGAAGTTGGCTATAATCGTTTTACAATGACACCAAATCGTTGGAGAAAAGATTTTAATGCAATTGGAATTATTCCAAGTAGTGGAAAATACAGTGTTGGAACATTTGCACATCCTGATATTGCATTTGAATTTGCAAGTTGGCTAAATGTAGAATTTAAATTATATTTAATTACAGAATTTGAAAGATTAAAACAAAATGAAAGCTATCAAAATAAAATAGAATGGTCTGTAAGACGTGAGCTCGCAAAAACAAATTATAGAATACATACTGATAGTATAAAAGAAAATATCGTTCCTACACTAACTGAAAAGCAAAAGCTATATGTTTATGCAAATGAAGCAGATATTTTAAATGTTGCATTATTTGGAATGACTTCAAAAGAGTGGAAAGATAAAAATCCTACTTTAGATGGTAATATGAGAGATTATGCAAATATTCTTCTGCTAGTAATTTTAAGTAATTTAGAAAATATAAATAGTGAAATGATTTCTCAAGGAACAGAACAAAAAGTAAGACTTGAAAGATTAAACAATATAGCTAAAAAACAATATAGTATTTTACAGGATAGTAAAGGAATTAGAAAAATTGAAATATTAGACGATAATAGTAATACTAAATTATTAAGATAATAATTAAAATAGCAGATAGACAATATGTTTATCTGCTATTTTGCATTTACTATTTAATTTCAGTTCCGCCCCATTCTACAACGGTAAATCCACTTCTTTTAACTGCAGTTATTTTTTGTTCTTTTATATTTATATATTCATTTAAACCTTTCCATTCCATCATAATTCTAATTAAAGTATCAGGCTGTTGACTAATAATTAATGGCATACTTTTTTCTATTTCTTCTGGAGTTTGAAATCTAACATAAATATAATCATTTTGTTGTAATTTAGGTAGCCAATAAATAATAAATTCCTCTGCTTCTTTATCATTTAAGCCAAGTATTGCTAATTTTTCCTCTAAAAAGTTACTTATATTTTCTTTTCTTACAACAAATCCTTCTTTTAGAGTTTCATCGTATTTTTTTGTATTTGTACATTCATAATATAGAGAATAATATTCTCTACCAGTTTTATTATCTATTAAAGTTCCATCTGGGTATGCAGTTAATTCCCAGCCATTATTATAATTTGGATAAACACAGGTTATTTTTTCTGGATTTCCTAATTTTACATAAATATTAGTTTTCTCTTCTGGATATAGGTATATTATAGGCTTATCAAGTTCTGGATGCTTTGGATCATAATAATAGCCTGGATACTCATTTTGATTACATTTAACTTCAGAAATCTTTTTATATATGATAAATCCTCCTATTATTAATATACCTATAATTAATAGAATTACCAATAATTTGCCTTTATTCTTTTTGTTATTATTTTTGGCATTATTATCTGTGTTATTTATATTTTCTTTATCATTCTCCATATATGACACCTTTATATCTATATTATCATTATAAATAAAATTTTTCAACAATATTACAACAATTTTTGCAAAAAATATTGCATTTTATGTTGACTTTTCTTTAGAATCATGATATATATTAGATGTATTTTATAATACACTGAAAAATTGAATATTGATATTCCTCATTTTACTCATTTAGAGGAGCCATTAGAGTTAAAAGTGCCCGAGTTAGTGTATGTTTTGTTTAAGGGCAATGAATTTAATGAATAATAAGTGCTACAAAATATCATGTTTGATTTACAGGAAAACACATTTAAAAGTAAATAGCCTTAAAAATGCCAAAATTTAAGGCAAGATTGAAATTGCCAAAAGTAATAATGCTTTAGGTTTATTAAAAAATGCCAAAAGAACTGGTTTGATAAATTTCTACATGAAATAAAAAGTTCTAACTATGACTACAG
>ULOB01040990.1_pt1 | contig 78159 bp, 77 predicted proteins | sample 1952151 | NCBI WGS metagenome assembly ULOB01 (sample SAMEA4835591, study PRJEB28245) | human gut metagenome | biome: gut microbiome; material: fecal sample | place: Denmark | collected 2008
CGTTGCCAATATATTTTTTTTATGTAAATTTTTATAAAAAATAGTGTATAATTTAATAGAAGTATTTATAAATACTTCTATTTTTGCTATAATGTTTTAAGAAGAAATAATACGTTTAATAAATTATATTGTTTCAGAAATAAAATCAAAAGAAAGGTATATAATGCTTATTTTAATAGTATTATATAAGGTGATATATGAGAGTAGTTATAAGTGCTGGAGGCACAGGGGGACATATCTACCCAGCAATATCTATAATTAATAAAATAAAAGAAGAAGAACCTAATAGTGAATTTTTATATATTGGAACTAAAGATAGGATGGAAAAAGATTTAATTCCAGAATTAGGAATAAGATATGAAGGAATAGATATTATAGGATTCAAAAGAAAAATAACCTTTGAAAATTTTAATGTGTTAAATAAATTTATGAAAGCAAAGAAGAAATGTAAACAGTTAATAAAAGAATTTGACCCAGATATAGTTATTGGTACAGGAGGATATGTTACAGCTCCAGTAATATGGGCAGGTAAAAAACTTGGAAAGAAAACTTTTATTCATGAGCAAAACTCTGTTGTTGGACTATCCAACAAATATTTATCAAGATATGCAGATAAAGTTGGAGTATCCTTCTCTACAACAATAAATTGTTTTCCAAAAGGAAAAGCCGAATTAACAGGTAACCCATGTAGTGAAAAAGCTGTTTCCATGAAAAAAGCAAATAAACAAGATTATGGATTAGATAAAAACAAAAAATTAATCTTAATTGTTATGGGAAGCTTGGGTAGTAGAACAGTAAATGATAAAATAGTATCATTCTTAAATGCATTTAAAAATAAAGAGTATGAAGTTATGTTTGTTACAGGTAATTCATATTATGAGAAAGTAAAAAATATTAAAGTACCATCAAATGTCAAAATTCTTCCATTTATTTATGAAATGCCATCATTGATGAAAGTAACAGATTTGATGATAACAAGAGCAGGAGCAAGTACAATTAGCGAAATTCTAGCCATAGGGGTTCCATCAATATTCATTCCAAGTCCATATGTAACTAATAATCATCAATATAAAAATGCTATAGACTTAGTAAATAAAAATGCTGGTCTTATCTTAGAAGAAAAAGATTTAAATAAAGAGAACTTAATTAAAATGATAGATGATACTTTAAATGATAAAGAAAAATATGAAAATATAAAAAAGAATCTACATGAATTAGCTATTTTTGACAGTAGTACTAGAATATATAATATACTAAAGGATTTGATAATAAATGATAAAAGATTTTTTTAATAAAGGAAACTATAATTATGAAGAAAATATATCACTGAAAAAGTATAATACATATAGAATAGATATTTTAGCAAAATATATGGTATTTCCTAAAAATACAAAAGAACTAATTGAACTAATTAATTTTGCAAGAACTAATAACATAAAATACATGATTTTGGGTAATGGTTCTAATGTAATATTTAATACTACATACTATGATGGAATAATAATTAAATTAGATAATTTTAACAATATGACTATTAAAGGCAATAAGGTATATGCAGAAGCAGGTTGTTCACTTATTAAATTAGCAATATCTACCATTAATGCTGGATTATCAGGACTTGAGTTTGCTTGTGGAATTCCAGGAACAGTTGGAGCTTCCATTTCAATGAATGCTGGTGCCTATAACTTAGATATTTCTAACTCTTTAGAATCCATTTCTGTGCTAACTCCACAAAATAAAATTATAACACTTAACAAAAAAAACTTAGAATTTAGTTATAGAGATTCATTTTTAAAAAGAAACCCAGATTATGTTGTGTTATCGGCAAATTTTCTCTTAAAAGAAGGAAATAGAGAAGAAATGCTATTACAAATGGAAGAAAGAAAGAAAAGAAGAAAGGATACTCAACCATTAGAATATCCTAGTGCAGGAAGTGTTTTTAGAAATCCACCATCAATGTATGCAGGAGAATTAATAGAAAAATGTAATTTAAAAGGTTACTGTATTGGAGATGCAACAGTATCAACTAAACATGCTAATTTTATAGTAAATAAAGGTAATGCAACTGGCAAAGATATAGTAAGTCTCATAAATAAAATAAAAGAAGAAGTAAAAAACAAATATAAAATTGAATTAATACTAGAACAAATAATCGTAGAATAGGGTGATAGTGTGGAAAAGAAAAAAGTCAAAATAAAAGTCAAAAAGAAACGAATCAAAGTAAAAAATGTCATTATAACATTATTAATACTACTTTTATTAGGATTTACCAGTTACGATATAATAACAATGCCAATAAAAAACATCTATATAATAAATAATGATATAGTGAGTGATAAAGAAATATTGGAATCTTTAAATATAATTGATTATCCTTCTTTTATAAAAACAATCTTTTCCATAAAGAAAAATAAAATTAACAATCCCTATATAAAAAATTTTACTGTAAAGAAAAAATTAATAAATAAACTATATATAGAAATAGAAGAATATAAACCAATAGCCATATATAAAGATAAAGTAGTTCTAAATAGTAATTCTTTAGCAGACAATATTTATAATTTAGACTATTTACCATATGTTATTAATGACATAGATTCTATATATGATAGTTTTGTTAAAAATTTTAATAAGATAGATAATTCCATTCTATATAGAATATCACAAATAGAATATAAACCTAACGATATTGATGAAGAAAGATTCCTATTATATATGATAGATGGAAATTATGTATATGTATCATTATCAAAGATAGAAAAAATAAATAAATACAATTCTATCGTTGCAAGCATGAAAGATCAAAAAGGAATCATATACTTAGATTCTGGAGATTATGTTGAAATAAAAAAATAAGTTTAAGGACACTATACACAGTCTAATGTCAAATAAAATGTAGATAAATTGTTGAAATTGTAAATACAATTTCTTCTTTCCAAATTATTGTCATTGGTAGTGGTGATAACACTATATAATTTTTTTGTCGCCACTTTATCACAGAAATGGTTTATGGACCTATTTTAAAAAGTAAGTCGAGAATTAATGACAAACAAGCTAATAATATAATCAAACAGTATTCCTTAAATGATTGTAAAGTTATTTATTTAAAAGCCCTAAAAAATGATTTGCTTATTAGAAGAAAAAAAGATTTGGAAGACTATAATATAATTTTAAATTACTATGAACAAATTATGGAGTCTTATGAGAAAGTATTAAGTGTTGTTTCAAAACAGATTCCAACATATGTTATAGATACTTCTGAAAACAATGTGGAAATGGTTTTAAAAAAGGTAAAAAGAATAATAGGAGGATAAAGTGATAAAGGAAAGATTTAAAAGTGTTATATGTGCGGATATATTAATAAAAAAAATAATTGATGGTAAAGAGTGTACCTTACTAATGAAAAGGAAAAATACTGGTAGTAACGATGGCGAGTATGAATTACCAGGTGGTCACCTAGAAGCAAATGAAGATATATTTGATGCAATGATTAGGGAAGTTAAAGAGGAATTATTAATTAATTTAACTCGTGAAGATATTAAAATAATTCATTTAATGCATCATTATACTGGTGAAAGATTAAATTTTATATTTGAAGCAGATGGAACTAATTTAAAACCAGAAATAGGAGAAAAAAACAAATGTTCAGAATTAAGATGGGCAGCAATGGAATCCTTACCTAGTGAAACAACAGCTAAGGTAAAATTAATTATTAATAATATTTTGGAAAACAAATTTTATGATAAATTATAATAATAAAAATATGTGTGGTAGAATTTAGATAGATTATCATTAGCAGTTTTATTATCCAAAAATTAAAGTATACTACTTGACTTAATACAAGAAAAATCTGTTAGAGTTAATATGATTAAAGAGAAAAATATAAAAAAAATTGAAAATATAAAATTTGTATTCTTGAAATTTATCTATAAATGAGGAAATATGTGAGATAGAAAAACTCTCGCATGTTCCTTACTTTTTATTTAAAAATTTGCTTCTTGAAAACAAATATAATAAAATTGTCAATTTTTTTTATGTATTAATTCTAATTATAGTAAACAAGTTTAATTAGAAGGTTTGCATGGACAAATTTAAAATTAATTGTTTCTTTGAAGATAATGGTAAAGACTTTAATGCACTTTTGCAAGTGAGAAATTTAAAAAAAATTCTATAACAAATAAAATGTCAAATAAAATGTAGATAAATTGTTGATTGACAAGAAAATTGATATATAATATAATTATATTAATAAGGTAGGTGTTTAAATGAAGCTTAACAGAAAAGGGCAAACTCTTGTAGAATATATTTTAATAGTGTCATTAATTGCTGTTCTAGCAATAGCATTAGTTAAAATATTTGGAGGTTATTTAAAAGATACAGTAACTAAAGTCAGTTGTGAAATGATAGGAAAAGAATACGTTGAAGGAGAAAAAGTGGGGGAAGCATATTGTGAAGGAGATGAAAATAAATTAGATTAATTTAGGAGTGTTTAATATGCAATTATTTTGGTTAATAATAATAATTTTACTATCTATTATTGAAGCCTTTACAATTAATCTAGTAAGTATATGGTTTATTGTAAGTGGTATTATTACATTGGTTATATCGTTATTTACCAATAATATAATAATTCAAATAGCCGTTTTTATATTATTAGGAGTTATATTGTTACTTTCTACAAAGAATATCTTACAAAAATATTTAACATCTAAAACTGAAAGAACAAATTATGATAGAATCATAGGTATGAATGGAATAGTAACTGAGAAAATTACCAAAAATACCATTGGTGAAGTAAAAGTAGATGGAAAATTATGGTCAGCATATGCTGATAAAACTATCTCAAAAGATAGTATTGTAGAAGTACTAGAAATAAATAGTACTAAAATAAAAGTTAAGGAAGTAGAGGAAACATAATGAATTATGTAATTATATTATTAATAATAATATTAATAATTATCATTCTAAGTATAAAAATTGTTCCACAGGCACAGAGGTATGTTATTGAAAGACTAGGTTCATACTATACAACGTGGACAAATGGTCTTCATTTTAAAATACCTTTTATTGACAGAATTGCTAATATTACAACAGCAAAAGAAATAGTAAAAGATTTTGCACCACAACCAGTTATTACTAAGGATAACGTTACAATGCAAATAGATACAGTAGTATACTTTCAAATAACTGATGCAAAGTTATATACTTATGGAGTTGAAAACCCAATTAATGCAATTGAAAATTTAACAGCTACAACTTTAAGAAACTTAATTGGAGAATTAGAATTAGACCAAACATTAACTTCTAGAGATATAATTAATTCTAAGATGAGAGCAATATTGGATGAAGCTACAGATCCATGGGGAATAAAAGTAAATAGAGTAGAAGTAAAAAACATTTTACCACCAAAGGATATTCAAGAAGCCATGGAAAAACAAATGCGTGCAGAACGTGAAAGAAGAGAAAAAATACTTCAAGCAGAAGGAGAAAAGAAATCTAATGTATTAATTGCTGAAGGTGAAAAAGAGGCTGCAATTTTAAGGGCAGAAGCAAAAAAAGAAACACAAATAAAAGAAGCAGAAGGAGAAGCCGAAGCATTAATAAAAATAAAAGAAGCCGAAGCAATGGGAATAAAATTATTAAAAGAGGCAGGAGCAGATAAATCTGTCTTAATGTTAAAAAGTTATGAAGCATTAGGTAAATTATCTGAAGGACAATCTACAAAGATAATTATTCCATCTGACATGCAAGGGATTGCTTCATTTGGTACAGCCATAAATGAAATGATTGATAAAAAGAAATAATCATAAAAAATTTAATATAAAAAAGACTTTATAAACTAAGTCTTTTTATGTTAAAAAATAGAGTAAAAATATTTTAAATAATATATAAGGAAGGAATATATATGAAAAAAATAATATTATCTTCTATTACATTATTAATAATTGTAATTAGTATATTAGGTATAACTTATTCTAAAGAAATTACCACATCATTAAAATTTGACTTGATAGGTCCAAATCCTTTAGAATTAGAAGTTTATAATGAATATATAGAATATGGAATAAAAGTTACTAATAATAATCAAGATATAACGGATAACGTTATTGTTGACAAAAGTAATCTAAATACAAGTATTATTGGTACATATAAAATAAAATATATGGTAGTCATAGATGATATTGAAGAATATATCTATAGAGAAGTAAATATAATAGATAGTGAACCACCAGTTATAAAACTAAATGGACAAGCTCTTGAAATAATCCCTCTTAATAGTATATATAAAGATAGTGGAGTGATTGTTACAGATAACTATGATACAGATATTCAAAACAAAGTAATAATCACTAACAACATAAATACCAATAAAGAGGGAGCATATACAATAAAATATGAAGTAACAGATCAAAGTGGTAATACAACTACAACATCAAGAAAGGTTATCGTAAAGAAATGATAAGACAAAAAAGAAGATAGATACATAGTATACAAAACACATATTCTATCTTCATTTTATTATATATTAAACATCGCTCTTACCATATAACATTTTTATAATTATTTTTCTAATGAAATCAACCGGTAATACACTAATAGATAAAATAAACATAATTATAAATTCTTTCATATTTAAACCATGAGTTCTAAATAAATTTCCACCTTTATATATAATAAATATTTGAACAATTGTTATAAAACCAATAATAGCAATAAATACTTTGTTCTTTTTAATATTAGCTATAATATTTAATCTATTAGTTCTAGCTGATAAAGCATTAAATATACTAATAAAAATCAAAAGACCAAAGAAAGCTGTTAATTTACTAATAGGAGTATAAATATTATTAATAATACTACTTTTCATAAAAAATATACAAATAATAGAAGAATATATTCCAGTTACTAATATTTGACTAACCATATATCTATTTATTATGTGATCAGATTTTTTCTTTGGAGGCTCTTTCATATAATCATTAAGAGCTGGTTCATAAGAAAAGGCCAGTCCAGATAAAGTATCCATTATCATATTAATCCAAAGCATTTGTACAACAGTTATAGGTACAGGTATTCCAATAAATGGTCCAATAATTGATACAGTAAGTGAGCATAAATTAATTGTTAGTTGGCATATAATAAATTTTCTAATACTTTTAAAAATAGTTCTTCCATATAAAACAGATTGTGCTATAGACATAAAATTATTATCCAGTATTACAATATCAGAAGCTTCTTTTGCAACTTCTGTACCACTACCCATAGCAAAACCTACATCTGCTTTTTTTAAAGCAGGAGCGTCATTAACCCCATCCCCCGTCATACCACACACCATACCTTGTTCATGAGCAATATTAACAAGTCTACTCTTATCACTAGGCATAGCTCTAGCAATTACCCTTATTTTAGGAAATATCTTTATAATTTCTTCATTAGTCATTTTATCTAACTTATCACTAGTAATAACTATATCATCAGAACTTTCTATTAAATTTAATTCTCTAGCTATAGATACAGCCGTTTCTTTATTATCCCCAGTAATCATTATAGTTTGAATAGAAGCTGATTTAACCAAGTTTATACCTTCTAAGACATTTTCTCTAATACTATCAGCCAATACAATAAATCCAAGTAAAGTAATATTTTTTAAATTATCTGTCACAAAGATATCATCAGATATTGCTATAGCAATAAGCCTAAGTTTACTACCAGATAACTCTTTAACTTTACTTAAAATTTTATTTTTATCACTAATATTCTTTTTTATTCCAAACTCATCATAATAACTATTAGAGGCATTAATTATAACTTCAGGAGCCCCTTTAATCAACTTGATTTTATTACCCATATTATCAATCTTAGTAAACATATACTTTTTCTCAGAAGAAAAGGGCATCCGATTTATTACTTTAGCCTTACTTTTATATAATTTAACATAATTTAAAATTGCTTTATCTGTTATATTACCACCAATTATTTTATTATTTTTAGTATCATAAACAGATTCATTATTTACTGATAATGAATCCATAAATAATTCTTTCATACGAGAATTTAATTTTCTAATATCAATCTCTTCTAAAGAAGAAGACAAAATACCAACAACTTCTAATTTACCATTAGTTAAAGTACCAGTTTTATCTGTAAACAATACATTAATATTACCAGACGTCTCTATTCCCATTAATTTTCTTACTAAAACATTATTCTTTAACATCGTTTTCATGTTTGATGAAAGAACTAAAGTAATCATCATAGGTAGTCCTTCTGGTACAGCTACCACAATAATAGTAACACATAATGTCATAGCCTCAAGTATATAAGAAAACATAATTTTATAATTAGTTAATGTTGATAATATCATAGAAATATTAAATTCATTTAAAATAAATATCTTATTAAACAAAAAAGAAAAAGCAACAAGAAAAGACGCTACATATCCAATTCTACTAATATTTTTAGCTAGTTCTGTTAATCTTAATTTTAATGGAGAAGGATCTTCTTTTTCCTGTAATTCTTGAGCTAATTTTCCGTATATAGTATTATCTCCAACTTGTGTTACTAGCATTAAAGCACTACCATTGTATACAACTGATGACATATACACTTTATTCTCATCTTCAATTTTATTTATATCAATACAAGCTTTTTTATATTTTTCCTTAGCTTCACCATTTAACATTGATTCATCAACAGCTATAGTCCCACTTACAATAATTCCGTCAGCCGGAACTTTGTCACCTTCACCAAGCAAAATAATATCGTTGTAAACTACATCATTAATAGGTATTTCTATAACTTTATTATCTCTCTTAGCCCTAACTTTTATTAACGAAGTTTCTTCTGTTAACTTATTAAAAGCTCTCATAGAACCATATTCAGATATACTAGATATTAAAGATGCAACCATAATTGCAATAACAATACCAACTGTTTCATACCAATCAAAATCTTTAATTAAAAATATTGTTTTTATTCCCAAAGCAATTAACAATATTTTTATTATCGGATCAGATAAAGTTTCTAATAATAATTTAAAAAAAGTATCATTATTCTTTTTTGTAAGAGAATTATTACCATATTTTTTTCTATTTTTAATGACTTCATCACTAGTAAGACCATTTTTATTAATCATTATTGCCTCCTAGTAAAAAGTATTACGGAATTAAAAAAAAAGAACTATATTTATTAGACATAATTCTTTAAATTAAACTCTATTCTTACATACATCTTTATATGTAACGTATTCTTCTGAAGTAACACTTAAAATGCCATTTAGGTAATTAAATCTCTTAATATTATATATAGCATCTTCATCATCATGATTTAAATCAAAACAATCATACATACTAATAAAATGAGTAGTAACATATATATTTTTATTCTTATAATCGTATTCTATTGTTTTCTTACCCATAGACTCTATAACATCACCAGTATTACTAATAATAGCTAAATAATCACCATCAATTTTTTCTCCATCATTAGATTCTATAAATAATAAATTATCTTTAAAAGAAAAATTAATTTCTTTAAACAATTGATTAGTAGAATTTAAAGTATAATAATTAATATCAACCTTCTTATCATTTACTTTAAGTACCATAGAATAATAATTAGATTTATACATCGTAATTGATGCTAATAATTTAAAATCATCTTGAATATATTTATAGTCTGTTACAGTACATATATTATTTTTTCCAATATCTTCAACTTTTTTAACTTCTACTAAACAATCAACTTTCTCTACATTACTAAGTTTATTAGCTAAAAAGAAAACAGAGAAACATAGTAATACAAATGATAATATTATTGCTATAGAGACAATTTTTACTTTTTTATCTTCCATATTTCACCTACCTAATACAAACTAAAAAGTTAAATAAACATATGTTTAAACTCTTTATTAGCTATCACAATATCATAGTATCACATTTCAATTAATTAATCAATAAAAATGACTGTACTAAGACAATCATTATAATTTTAGTGTGTAGTAATAAATTCAAATTTACCTCTATTTTGAGAAATATTAAGTAGATTATTTTCTTTTAATACTTGTTTAACATGTTCTACGACACCAATATTACCATCAATAAGCCGAGCAGAGGGTATTATTTCAAGTATTTTATTGCTAACTAAAGGATAGTGTGTACATCCTAAAACAATAGCATCAATATTATAAGTTACATATTTATCTAATACATTATGTAAAATATTATTAATTGCAATATTATCCTTTTTTTCAATCGCAAAAGCAAGACCTTCACAAGGAACAAGATATATGTTTTCTCCATCTTTTTTATTATTATCAATAAGTTTAAGTAATTTAAAAGATTTAATAGTACCTTCAGTAGCCATAACTAAAATATTTTTATATCCCTTATCACAAGCTACCTTAACAGCAGGTTCTACTCCTATAAATAACATACTAGGATATAACTTTCTAAGCCTATCAATACATCTAGTCGTAGCCGTATTACAAGCTATTACAATTAATTTTACTTTTCTTCTAATAAAATAATTAACTATATTAATAACAATTTTCATAAGGACTTTATCACTCTTATTACCATAAGGATTATTTTTACAATCAGCATAATATATATAATTCTCATATGGTAAATATTTCAATAATTCTTTTAAAATAGTTGTTCCACCAATTCCTGAATCAAAAACACCAATATAATTATCTCTCATTATCCTTAACCTTCATTTTTAAATCATTAAGAATATTTATAGCATCGATTGGAGTAAGTTCTAAAATATTTAATTCTTTAATATAATTTTCTATTTCATTATTTTCTTTTTTAAAACTTAGAGGTAGAGTAGTTTGAATAACAATATCTCTATCATTTTCTTTTTTCTCATATACTTTTAAAATTTCATCCGCTCTATCAATAACTTCATTAGGTAAATTAGCTAATCTAGCAACATTTATACCATAACTTTTATCAACACTGCCATCAAGTACTTTATGTAAAAAAGTAATATTTCCATTTTCTTCTTTAGCACTTACATGTTTATTCTTTAAATTAGGAAGTGTTTTTTCTAAATCAGTTAATTCGTGATAATGAGTAGAAAAAAGTGTTTTACAAGAAATATTATTATGTATATATTCCAAAATAGCTTGTGCCAAACTCATTCCATCAAAAGTAGCCGTACCTCTACCTAATTCATCAAATAATATCAAGCTCTTTCTAGTAGCATTAGTAATAGCATTTCCTGCTTCCGTCATCTCCACCATAAATGTAGATTCTCCACTAACTAAATCATCACTAGCTCCAATTCTTGTAAATATTTTATCAAATATAGGTAAAGTACCAGACTTAGCCGGAATAAAGCAACCTATCTGTGCCATAATAACAATAATACCAAGTTGCCTCATATATGTACTCTTACCAGCCATATTAGGACCTGTAATAAGTAAGATATTGGTATTTTCATCCATAACTATATCATTAGGAACATATTCTTCTTTAATAAATGCTTCCACCACAGGATGTCTCGACTCAATAATATTAACAACATTATCATCATTTATTATAGGTCTAACATAATTGTATTTACTACATATAATAGAAAATGTTGATAATACATCAATCTCACTAATTATCTTAGCTATTTCCTGAATATCTCTAATATATTCTAAGCATTTATCCCTAATACTTATAAATAATTCATACTCTAAATTAATAATTTTCTCTTCACTAGATAAAATAATTTTTTCTTTTTCTTTTAAAAGAGGATTAATAAATCTTTCACAATTAGCAAGTGTTTGCTTTCTCTCATATTGCATATCCTCTGTAACAAACTGCAAACTACCTTTAGATATTTCGATATAATAACCAAAAACTTTATTAAATCCCACCTTTAAATTCTTAATACCAGTTCTTTCTCTCTCTTGAATCTCAAAATTACTTATAAAATCTTTTCCACCACTCCTAAGATCCTTTAGTTCATCTAACTCTTTATTAAAACCATTCTTTATTAAATACCCTTCTTTTAAACCAACTGGAGGACTCTCATAAATAGAATCTACAAGTAATTGATACAAAGAACTAACATCAGGTAATTCTTTATAATTAATAGATTTAAGTATGTCATTAATTTTAGGTAATACCTCCAATGATTTTTTTAATTGAAGCAAATCTCTAGCATTAGCTGTTTTTAAAGCAATTCTTCCACATAATCTCTCCAAATCATATACTTCATACAAATACTTTCTAAGTTCTTCACACAAAATAAATTCTTGATTTAAAATACTTACAACATCATATCTCTTTTCAATTTGTTCTTTATTTATCAAAGGAAATTCTATCCAAGACTTAAGCTTTCTACTTCCCATAGCAGTCTTAGTATCATCAAGTAGCCAAAGTAAAGAATACATTCTTTCTTTATTACGCATACTTTCAGTTAATTCTAAATTTCTCTTTGTATGAATATCCATCTTTAAATAATCATCATTCTTCTTAATAACAATTTCTTCTAAATGATCCATATTTCTTTTTTGATTAACAACCAAATAATTTAAAAGATGTTTAAAGCCATGAATATATCTAGTATCAGTAACATTTTTTATAACCCTATCATAATCATTACCTTCATAAATATCATCTATTAAAGAAGTAGTAATTCTATAATTGTCTCTAAGTTTATGATATATTTCTTTATCAACATTACTATCTAATATAACTTCTTTAATTCCTAAAAATATAATTTTATTAATTACTTTACTATTATTATGATCAAGTATTTCACAATATAATTCACCAGTAGTAATATCAGTATAAGTAAGAACATAACAATATTTAAAATCTACAATACTACCTATAAAATTATTTTCCTTTTCATTTAAAGAATTACTAGAAATAATAGTACCAGAAGAAATTATCTCAGTAACATCTCTCTTTACCATACCCTTAGCCATCTTAGGATCTTCTAATTGTTCACATATAGCAACCTTGTAGCCCTTCTTAATAAGTTTATCTATATATATTTCACTTGCATGATATGGTATACCACACATTGGAACCCTTTCATCAAGTCCTGCTTGTTTTCCTGTTAAAGTAAGTTCTAATTCATGGCTAACAAGTAAAGCATCCTCAAAAAACATCTCATAAAAGTCCCCTAATCTATAAAAAATAATCGTATCTTCATACTTATCTTTAAGTTCTACATAATGTCTCATCATTGGTGAGAGTTTAGTTCTATCTACTTCACATCTTTTCATATTTTACCTCTTTATATCCATAAAGGACTAAACAAATTATATCATAAATCCCTTTTAAAATCTACTTAATTTCCTCACTAAGAAGTTCACTCAATGAAACAATATTATAACCCTTACTATTAATATAATTTACAATAACATCTAATTCCTTAATATTATTTATCATAATAATACTACCATTCTTAATATTACTTTTTATATCACTATAATTCCTATCAATACTAGGAATAATCGTATACATCCTATTCTTACTACACATATTTATAGTATTATCATTTCTAGTTCTCGCTAAACAATATATACTTCTATTATTAGTCCTATTATTTATTATATTATTTCCCATTATAACATTATCTTCAGTATAAATACCATCATTACCATAATTATATATATCATGATTATTCAAACTATTTAACATATTTATATTCTTTAACATAAATTCATAATTTAAAAATATATTAATTCTATAATTAATACTATTAATTAAATTAATATTAGATTCAATATTATTGTTAAGTATATATATCAAAGAAACATTTTTAAACTTAGGATTTCCACCAATAATATATTTATCATTATTATCTTTTAAACTAATATTTGGTTTAACTATGTCATAAAAAAGTAACTTATCATTAAATACTTTACTACTTTTCATATTATAATAACTCTTATCAATATTAACAACTTTTCCATATTTACCTGGTATAATCGTATCATCATTGATAATAGCATCTATTGCTTCTATCTCATAATTAATAGCTCTATCTTTAATATCAATCATTAATTCATCATTATTATTTATAACATTAACAACTTTTTCAGTATAAAAAAAAGTAAAACATATCAATAAAAATAATCCTAAATATTTAATTATTTTCATGTAATCACCTAAATAAATATATGACATTAATTATTTACTTATACATTATATAATGTTATAATACTTTCATAAGGATAGATAAAAATGAAGAAAAAAAATGGATTTACTTTAATAGAATTATTAGCCACAATAGTAATACTCGTAGCTATATTAGCAATAGCTATGCCAAATATTTTACAAGTTATAAATAAAAGAAAGGAAAAAACTATTACTCAAGAACAAGAAATAATGGTATCCTATGCTGAATTAATGGCTTCAAAATATAGCAAAGTATTTGTATGTTTAACTAAAGATACAAATAACAGATTAAGTTTAGAAAAAATAAAAGAACATACTACAATTACAGAAGATATGGTAAAGGACTTAAATCCAACATCGTGTATTATGTATGATAATGGAAAGTATAAATACATAGAAGATTGCGGAGATGAATATACAGATTGTGGAGAAGATGAATATTTAAAATAAAAGAAGACACAAGTTAAATGTCTTCTTTTTCTTCTTCAAACATATCTTTTATTTTAACATCTAAAGCATTAGCAATTTTCTCAACAGCATCTAAAGAGAAAGTTACTCCCATATTAATACTTTCAATATCCCTAATATAACCATGACTTAAATCAGCCAAATCAGCTAATTCTTGTTGTGTAATACCTTTTTTTCTTCTATACTTTCTTATATTTAATCTAACTGTATCATATATATTTTTATATCTATTATCCCTCTTCATAATCAACCTCTAGATAAATTATCTCATAATAAAAAATAAAAATATGTAGGAAAATAGTCTACATCAATAATCGACATTTTTTTAATAATTTATATTTTATAATTACCTAAAGAGGTGAATTATGCACAAATTATATTTAGGCCTAGATATAGGGTCTTATTCAATAAAAGGAGTAGTCATAGATAACAAAAATAATATAATAGTAAGTCATACCCAAAACATAGAATTAAATATGATGGAATCTTTTCATAAATTACTAAGTTATATAAAAGTAAATTTAGACCTAAACAATAACTATATAGCTAATTATACTATTACTGGCAGTGGAAAAAATATTATCAAAAATATATTTACTACAGGACTTGTTAAAAATGAAATAGATTGTACCAAAGAAGGAGTATTATGTATAGATCCAAATACAGAAGCAATAATAGAAATATCCAATAGTGATTCAAAATTAATAACCATTAAAGAAGGAAAATTAAATAATTATAAAATATCTAATGCCTGTGACTTATGTAATGGATATTTTCTTGAATCATTATCTAAAAAATTAAATACTTCTATTGAAGAAATGGGACACCTTGCTAGTATATCTCAAAGGAATATTAATTTAAGAAATAATTGTAATATATTATTAGAAGATGAAATAATAAAAAAAATATCAAGAGGATATGATAAAAAAGATATATTTTCTTCTTTATTTAATATAATAGTTAAAGACTATATAGAATACTTTAAAGGTATAAAAGAAATAAATAATAATATAATATTTGTAGGAGGATTAAGTAAATGTAATTATCTTATAACAGAGTTTACCAAAGTATTAAATAAAAACATAATGGTAGCTAAAAATTCTTCTTATGTAACAGCCCTTGGAGCAGCAATATATGCTAAGAATAATAAAAAACAAGTATCATTTGATTTCAATACCAAAAATACTGCTATGAAAACCAAAATAGAAATATGTAATAAATGCCCTGTTAATTGTGAAATAGTAAGTATGTATATTGGAGATGAATTAGTAGATTCATTTGGATATAATTGTGAAAAAGGTAAAATAAACATAGGAAAAAGTAATTATGATAAATCAAAAGTCAATTAAATAAACAATTACCTTTTCTTTTTTTAAAAAGTTAGCAATTTACTATTGACTTTGCTAACAGAAAGTATTATACTTGTACTAGCAATCAAATGAGAGTATTGCTAAGGAAGTGATGTTTTGATAACAAAAAGACAAGAGAATATCCTGAAATTTCTAGCAGAAGAATATATTAAGACCGCTAAACCAGTAAGTTCAAGCACAATATGCAAATATCTTAAATGTTCAAGTGCTACGATAAGAAATGAAATGGTTATATTAGATGAATTAGGTTACTTAGAAAAAAATCATTTTGCTTCAGGTAGAATTCCAAGTGAAAAAGGATATAAATACTATGTAGATAAACTTATGTCTCCAAAAAATATGACTGGAGAAGAAATGTTAAAACTACAAACAATATTTCATAACAAAGCTCTTGATTTAAATGATATTATTTTAAAAAGTATTGAATTAATATCGGAAATAACAAACTATACTTCAGTAGTTTTAGGAAAATCTTCCAATGAAAGTTTATTAAAGAAAGTAGAAGTTGTACCACTAGAGAATGATAAAGTATTAACAATGGTTATAACAGATAAAGGACACGTTGAATATAAGAATATGTATTTACCAAATACAGATATTGAAGAAGTTATAAAAACAGTAAATCTTATAAATAGAATGATTGTGGGTACACCAATTGATTGCATTAGTGAAAGACTAGAATATGATATAAAACCAATTATTGGTAAATATGTTACTCAACATGAAATACTGTATAATGCCTTTTATGATGCTTTTACTAGTTTTACAAATAAATCAGCCGATGTACATTTTGTTGGAAGAAATAATTTCTTAAAGCAACCCGAATTTGAAAATATTGATGCCGTAAAGAAAATATTAACTAAATTAGATGATGTATCTTCAATTAGTGATATGGCTGAAGAAAAAAATGGTATTAATATATATATAGGAAAGGATAGTGAACTTTCTGAAGACGTTGCCGTGGTTAAAACAAAATATAACTATGGTGGCTTAGAAGGAACGATTGCTATTATTGGACCCAAAAGAATGGAATATGAAAAAGTTGTTACTTTATTAAATTATATTAATGAAAATTTAAGTAACACTAAAAATTAAAGAAAGTAGGCGAATATGAGCAAGAAGAAAAAGAAAGATTTAGAAAAAAGTTGTCAATGTGACGAAACATGCACTTGCGGGTGCAATGAAGGGAATGAATGTTGCTGTGACAACACTTGTAATGAGAATGAATGTCAAAGTGAATGTTGTAAAGAAGAATGTAAATGTGATAATACAGAATTAGATAAATTGAAAGAAAGTGTTAAAGCATTACAAGAAGCACTATTAAGAGAAAAGGCAGAAGTTCAAAATTACAAAAGAAGAAAAGATGAAGAAATATCTAAAACATTAAAATATGCTAATGAAGATATGATATTAGAATTTTTACCTATTTTAGATAACTTAGAAAGAGCAATTAAACTAGATGATAATAATCTAGATGATGAAGTAAGTAAGTTCTTAAGTGGAATAAAAATGGTATATACACAAATAAAAACTATGTTAGAAAAATATGAAGTAAAAGAAATAGACACATTAGGTAAACCATTTGATCCAACATATCATCAAGCAGTATTAACTGACAAAGTTGATGATAAAGAGCCAGGAATTGTTTTAGAAGTATATCAAAAAGGATATATGTATAAAGATAAAGTCATACGTGTAAGTATGGTAAAAGTAAATGAATAAATAAGAAAGAGGATGATAATATGAGTAAAATAATAGGAATAGATTTAGGTACAACAAATAGCTGTGTATCAGTACTTGAAGCAGGTGAGGCAAAAGTAATACCAAACCCAGAAGGAGGACGTACCACTCCATCTGTCGTAGCTTTCAAAAATGGTGAAAGAATAGTTGGAGATGCTGCCAAAAGACAAGCAGTAACTAATAAGGATACCATTTCTTCAATAAAAAGATTAATGGGTACAGATGAAAAAGTAGAAGCAGCTGGAAAAAAATATACACCAGAAGAAATCAGTGCTATGATACTTTCATACATGAAAGATTATGCTGAAAGTTATTTAGGAGAAAAAGTAACAAAAGCTGTTATAACAGTTCCAGCATACTTTAATGATTCACAAAGACAAGCAACAAAGAATGCCGGTAAAATTGCTGGATTAGAAGTAGAAAGAATAATAAATGAACCAACTGCCGCAGCTCTTGCCTATGGACTAGATAAGCAAGATAAAGCACAAACAATTCTAGTATATGACTTAGGTGGAGGAACATTTGATGTTTCTATACTTGAATTAGGAGATGGTGTATTTGAAGTTAAAGCTACAGCTGGTAATAATAAATTAGGTGGAGATGATTTTGACCAAAGAATCGTAGACTACCTAGTAGAAACATTCAAAAAAGAAAATGGTATAGATTTATCTAAAGATAAAATGGCTATGCAAAGACTTAAAGATGCAGCCGAAAAAGCTAAAAAAGACTTATCTGGTGTAACTACAACACAAATATCATTACCATTTATATCTCAATCAGAAGAAGGACCACTTCACTTAGATATAACTCTAACAAGAGCAAAATTTGAAAGTTTAATTGAAGACTTAGTAAATTCTACATTAGAGCCAGTTAGAAAAGCAATGAAAGATGCTAAATTAACAAATAAAGACTTAGATAAAGTAATTCTAGTTGGAGGTTCTACAAGAATACCATGTGTTCAAGAATTGGTTAAGAAAGAACTTGGTCAAGAACCACATAAAGGTGTAAATCCTGATGAAGTTGTTGCCATGGGTGCAGCTATTCAAGGTGGTGTATTAACTGGTGAAGTAAACGATATTGTCTTACTAGATGTAACACCATTATCACTTGGTATTGAAACACTTGGTGGTGTAATGACAGTATTAATAGAAAGAAATACAACAATACCTACAAGTAAGAGTCAAATATTCTCAACAGCAGCAGATAATCAACCAGCCGTAGATATCCATGTATTACAAGGAGAAAGACCAATGGCTGCCGATAATAAGACTTTGGGTAACTTCCAATTAACAAATATCCCACCAGCACCAAGAGGTGTACCACAAATAGAAGTAACATTTGATATAGATACTAATGGTATAGTTAATGTTAAGGCTAAAGACTTAGGAACAAATAAAGAACAATCAATTACAATTACAGCTACAAATACTTTAACTGAAGAAGAAATAGATAAGATGATGAAAGAAGCTGAAAAGAATAAAGAAGCTGACGAAAAGAAGAAAGTATTGGTAGACGCTAAAAATGATGCAGAACAAGTAATATTTATGACCGAAAAAGCCTTAAAAGATCTTGGTGAAAAAGTATCTGACAAAGATAAAGAAGAAGCCAATGATTTAATAGATAAGACAAAGAAAGCAATCGAAAAAGAAGATGTCGAAGATATCAACAAAGCTAAAGATAAATTACTAGAAAAAGCTAATGCACTAGCAACAAAAGTTTATGAAGAAGCTTCTAAGAAAGAACAAGCAGAAAGTTCTGATAATACTGAGAAATCTGAAAAAAATGATGATAAAAATGACGATAATGTCGTAGATGCAGAATATGAAGAAAAATAATTATAAGGCCCTAGGTAACTAGGACCTTATTGGAGGTAAGAATGAACAAAAAAGATTATTATGAGGTTCTTGGTGTTAGTAAAACAGCTTCACAAGATGAAATAAAAAGTGCTTTTAGACGACTAGCCAAGAAATATCATCCTGATGTTTCCAAAGAAGAAAATGCTGCCGATAAATTTAAAGAAGTTCAAGAAGCATATGCTGTATTATCTGATGAAAATAAAAGAAAACAATATGATCAATATGGACATAGTGCATTTACCAATGGTAGTGGCGGATTTTCTGGATTTGATGGCTTTGATTTTGGAGATATGTCTGATGTATTTGATGATATTCTTGGAGGATTTGGTTTCGGAAGAGGATTCTCAAGTTCAAAAAGTAACAGTAGGACAAAAGCAACTAGAGGAAATGATGTTTTATACCATATGACTATTGATTTTGAAGAAGCCGTATTTGGAACAAAAAAAGACATCAAAGTAAAAATGGTTGATACATGTGAAAACTGTGATGGTCAAGGTGGATTTAATTCTACAAAATGTAGTCAATGTAACGGAACAGGTATGTTAACCCAAGAGCAAAGAACAATATTTGGAAGTTTCTTATCTAAGTCACCATGTCCTTACTGTAGCGGTACAGGTAAAACTTATGAGAAAAAATGTAATGAATGTAATGGTAAAGGTCAAGTAGAAGTTACTAAAACAATAACAGTAACTGTACCTAGTGGAATAGATACCGAAAATAGACTTCGTATTGCTGGAAAAGGTGAAGCTGGAAAAAATGGAGGTCCATCTGGAGATTTATACATAGAATTTACCGTAAGGGATCATGACTATTATCAAAGAGTTGATGATGATATATATATAGAATTACCATTAACTATAACAGAAGCTACCCTTGGTTGTAAAAAAGAAATACCAACTTTATATGGAAATGTTGATATAACAATTCCCGCAGGAACACAAAATGGTAGCAAAATGCGCCTTAAAGGCAAAGGTATAGAAAATGTTAATAATAAAAGAAAAGGTGATATGTACGTTGTCACTAAAGTTATTATTCCAGAAAAATTAACAAGAGAACAAAAGAAATTATTTGAGTCTCTTTCTGAAACTGACTTAGAAGAAACAAAATATTTCAAAAAATATAAAAATTGCATCAAATAAAGATGCTTTTTTTTTATTACTATGCTATAATTTACTTACCAGAAATTATGTGTAAAGGAAAACAAATATGCAAAGATATTTCGCTAAAAATGAAAAATTAGAATTACAAGATACTGATATACATCACATAAAAAATGTTATGAGAATGTCTATAAATGATAAAATAGAAGTAATATATAACAAAAAAATATATCTATGTCTTATCGAATCAATAAATCCATTTCAAATCAAAATAATAGATAATTATCAAGAAGAAAGAAATCTTGATATAGAATTAACTATAGCTATATCATTAGTAACTGAACAGAAATTTGATTTAATACTTCAAAAATTAACAGAATTAGGAGTACATAAAATAATCCCCTTAAGAACAGAAAGAAGTATTGTAAAAATTACTAATGATAAAGTAGATAAAAAAATAAAAAGATGGAACAGTATCTGTAAAGAAGCAAGTGAACAATCACATAGACTAGATATTCCAATTATAACAGATATTATGACCATAAAAGATTTAGAACACTATAATTGCAAAAATAAATTTATCTGTTCCTTAACACCAGATTCAAAAAAAATAAGTACATACATAAATAAAGAAAATAAAGAAGAAATGGTATTTGTTATAGGACCAGAAGGTGGAATAAGTGATAACGAAAATAAAATATTAACATCTTATGGCTTCAAAAATATAACATTAGGAAAAAGAGTATTAAGGGTTGAAACTGCCGCAATATGTATTGCAAGCATTATAAATTACATATATGAAGGGTGATAAATATGCAACCATTTTTAAGTTTTTATAACAGTCTAGATGTTTTAAATAAAATAATGTTTTTTGGAATAATAATTGTAATTATTTTAACTATCATTACATTAATTATTTATTCTAAAAAAAGTAAAATAAAAACAATAAAACCCAAAGAAAAGACTGAAGATGTTTTAGAAGAATTACCTATTATAGATAAAGAATATATTTCTAACGAAAATATTCAAAAAGAAGATATAAATAGTATTTCATTCCCAACAGTTAGTGAAGAAGATACAATAATAAAAGAACCAGAGCAACTAGAAATAATTATTGAAGAAAAAAATAATAATAAAGAAATAGAAGAACCAAAGATTAAAAATTTATCTCTCTTTGATGATATTGAGAACAAACCATCACCAAATAAAGCGTACCAAAGAAATGTATTTAGAGAGATGAAATCAAGATATCAAACATCTCCAATAGGAATAGTTTATCCAAAAGAAAGGGAAGTAAAAGTAGAACAACCAATAAATAATAAAGAATATATTCAAGACGTAAGTGAAAAATTAAGTAAAGCAACAATACCAGACAAAATAGAACTAACAGATTATGAAAAAGAACAAGAAGAAAATGCTATAATAAGTTATGAAGAGCTTATGAAGAAAAAAGATGAAATAGTTTTTATAGACGAAGAAGATGCCGTAATAAGTTATGAAGAATTAATTAATAGAAAAGAAAAAATATATAATATTACTAAAGAAAATAATGATACAAACTTTATTAATGAACTTAAAAGTCTTAGAAAAGATCTTAAATAAAGTATTTGCAACACCATATTACCTTTAGTTGCAAAATCTCCATCCTTATAGTATAATTCCATATAGAGGTGAACATTCATGATAGATATAAATTTAATTAGAAATAATAAAGAATTAGTCAAAGAAAATATAAGAAAAAAATTTCAAGAACATAAAATTATTATCGTAGATGAAATAGAAGAATTAGATAAAAAAAATAGAGAACTAAAAATACAAGGCGACAATTTAAGAAGTGAGAGAAATAAAATATCTGACAGTATTGGTACACTATTTAAAGAAGGTAAGACTGAAGAAGCTAACCAAAAGAAAAAAGAAGTAATAGAAATTAATGATAAACTAATAGAAATAGAAAAACAAGAAGAAGAATTAAATAAAGCAATTCGTGAAAAAATGATGGTCATACCAAACATTATTGATCCTTCTGTTCCAATAGGACATGATGACAGTGAAAATGTTGAATTAGAAAAAATAGGTACACCTTTAGTACCAGATTACGATATACCATATCATGCCGATATACTAGAAAGTTTAGGTGGATTAGATAAAACTTCAGCAGGTAAAACAAGTGGTAATGGATTTTATTATTTAATGGGAGACATTGCTAGACTATCTTCAGCTATGTTATCTTATGCTAGAGATTTTATGATAGAGAAAGGATTTACTTATTGTATTCCACCATTTATGATTAGAAGAGATGTTGTAGATGGCGTTATGTCTTTTGATGAAATGGATGCCATGATGTATAAAATAGAAGGAGAAGATTTATACTTAATTGGAACAAGCGAACACTCTATGATTGGTAAATATAAAGGAGAAATATTAAAGAAAAAAGAATTACCTATAACTATGACTTCATATTCACCATGCTTTAGAAAAGAAGTTGGTGCCCATGGACTAGAAGAAAGAGGAATATATAGAGTACATCAATTTGAAAAACAAGAAATGATAGTTATATGTGAACCAGAAGAATCAATGGAATGGTATGAAAAAATGTTATCTTATACTGTAGAATTATTTAAAAGTTTAAATATACCAGTAAGAAAACTTGAATGTTGTAGTGGAGATTTAGCGGATTTAAAAGTAAAATCATGTGATATTGAAGCATGGAGCCCAAGACAACAGAAATATTATGAAGTAGGATCTTGTTCAACACTAGGAAGTGCACAAGCACGTAGACTTGGTATAAGAGTAAAAGGAGACAAAGAAAATTATTATCCACATACTCTAAATAATACAGTATTAGCATCAACAAGATCACTAATTGCCCTAGTAGAAAATAATTATCAAAAAGATGGAAGTATAATTATTCCAGAAGTATTAAGACCATATATGGGTGGATTAGAAATAATTAAGAAAAAATAAATAATCTACAAGTTTGAATATTTCAAACTTTTTTTTACCTAATATTTTGAAAAAATATCATCCATGTTATAATGTTATTAATGGTGATTTATATGCCAAATATTCAAAAAAGTTTTATTTGCTTAATAATTTTTTGCTTTGGTATAATATTTCTATATTATAGACTTTATGACAAAAAACTTAGAAACAATATAATTAAAATAGGAATTTTATTAATTTTTTGGATGATTACTAAAAAGCATTAATTATAGATGAAAATAGTGAAATATTTTTTTGGTATTTATATTATATTCCTATGATAATGGTTCCATATTTATATTATAAAAGTGCTAATTATTTATTAGATAGAAAGAGAAAATATAATATTATAGCCTTAATTATTTCTATAATGTTAATTATAATGGTTTTAACAAATAATTATTATTCATGGGTATTTACAATAGAAGAAAACTTTTCAACAACTGGCAAATACACACATAATATGGGTTATTATATTATATGTGTCTGGATATTTTACATATTTATTAAATCAATTATTCTTTTAATTATAAAGAAAATAAAAGAAACAGGTTTTGATTATAAAATATTTATTAAACAGCATATATAAAAACAGTATATTTATTTTTAATTTCGTAGTATACTTATACAAAAAGAAAAAACTATATAGTATTTATATAAAGGAGAATTAACAATGAATAAAAAATTAAAAAAACTAAAAGTAATATTTATGGGAACACCAACCTTTGCTGTTCCAGTTTTAGAAGAATTAATTAAAAATACCAATGTTATCCTGGTGGTGTCACAACCGGATAGAGAAAAAGATAGAAAAGGAAATATAATTCCAACACCCATCAAAAGAATTGCCATAGAAAATAATATTGAAACTTTCTCTCCAGAAAAGATAAAAGATAATTATCAAGAAATTATAGATAAAAATCCGGATATTATTATAACTTGTGCTTATGGACAAATTATACCCCAAAGTCTTTTAGATTATCCAAAATATGGATGTATTAACGTCCATGGTTCACTCTTGCCAAAATATAGGGGAGGAGCACCAATACATAGAGCTATCATGAATGGTGAAAAAGAAACAGGTATAACAATAATGTATATGGATAGTAAAATGGATGCAGGAGATATAATAAGTCAAGAAAAAATAACAATATTACCAGAATACAATTTAGATATCTTATATAATAAAATGTCTATATTAGGAAGCAAATTATTAATTAAAACACTACCTGATATTATAGAAGGAAAAATATCACCAATTAAACAAGATGAAAATCAAGTAACATATGGATACAATATAAAAAAAGAAGAAGAACAAATAGATTTTAATGATTTAGCAATTAATATTCATAACAAAATAAGATCTTTATCAACATTACCAGCAGCATTTTGCTACCTAGACAATAAAAGAATGAAAGTATATGAAAGTGAAGTTACTAACATAAAAGTAAAAGATAAAGCTGGAAAAATAATTAATATAGATAAAAATGGCATATATATAAATGCTATAGATTATGTTATAATTTTTAAAGATGTAAAATTAGAAGGAAAAAATAGATGTTTAGTAAAAGATTTTATTAATGGAATAGATTATAAATCATTAATAGGTAAATCGCTAAACTAAAAAAATAAAAATAAGGTATTGACAAACAACGAAAAAAATATTACAATATAATTGCTTAGATAAAGATACAAGGTATATAAGCATAATAAAATACTTGAATAAAGTTTTTATAATTATTATTAATAAGTCGTAAAATGTTTATTAAAATATTTATAAATTATTATGACTTAAATATTAAAGTATCAAGAATTCTTCAAAATGTGAAGTCTTATCAAATCTAAGTATTACAATTAGTATTGAGAGAGAAACTCAAGTGATAAGAGGCAAAACTAATTACTGATAATTTTTAGTACAGTTGTAGTATAAATTATATATAATAGGTTTATAAGTATAGTAATTGATTTTAATTAATTTTTAAAATCATTCCTGTAAAATATAATAATACATATAACATATTTGCTGTTCATAAACTCAACTCATTTGTTTTATCAGGACAAATGTTTTTTGTTTACAACAAATATAAAAAATGTCAAAAAAACACTTGACATTTTTTGATTATTAATATAGAATGTAGTTAACTTAGATAAAATATATGATATATATATTAGAACTATAATATCTTATCCAATCTAAGTTATACAATTGTAATAGAGAAAGAAAACTCTAAGATAAGAGACTAAAACTAAATACTGATAATATTTAGTAAAGTTATAATATTAAAGTATTCTATGACAAGTAATTATTTGTTGGTTGGAAAGTAATTGCGAAAGCAACCCAAGGATTTAAATAGTCGTTAATTATATAGGTATCAAAATAATATAATGATTAGTTATTCAAAACTCGGATCAATTAGTTTTATCAGGACAATTGATTTTTGTTTAATTTGAATTATAGCAGTAGTGTATTTTACTATTGCTTTTTTAAATTTTATTAAACAAATATAATTTATTGACATTAAAGTAAGCTTTTGCTATCTTATTAATAGAAGAGGTGATTAAACTGAAAAAAGTATTAAGTGATTTTAACTTTGATAATAAAAGAGTTATATTAAGGTGCGATTTAAATGTTCCTATTACTAATGGAATTATTGAAGATGATACAAGAATTATAGAAAGTTTAAAAACAATAAAATATTTAATTGATAAGAATGCTAAAGTAATTATTCTTTCTCATTTAGGAAGAGTAAAAACAGAAGAAGATAAAAAAGATAATAGTCTATATCCGGTATACTTAAGATTAAGAGATTTACTTGGAGATAATGTTTGTTTTTCTAAATATACAAGCGGTAATAAGCTAAAAGAACTGGTAAATACTTTACGCACTGGTGAAATTCTTCTTGTAGAAAATACTAGATTTGAAGATATTGACGGAAAAAAAGAAAGTTCTTGTGACTTAGAACTTTCCAAATACTGGGCATCTTTAGGAGATATATTTGTAAATGATGCTTATGGAGTGTGTCACAGAAGTCATGCTTCTAACGTTGGAATAAGTAAATTTCTTCCAAGCTGTCTAGGATTACTTGTTGAAGAAGAAATAGAAAAAATAGATGGAATTATTAAAGAAAATACAAGCCCATACATTCTTTTAATGGGTGGTAAAAAAATTAGTGATAAAACTCTAGTAATAGAATCATTAATAGAAAAATGTGATTATATCCTTCTTGGGGGAGGTATGTGCTTTACATTTCTTGCTTCTTTAGGAATAAATGTAGGAATGTCTATAGTAGATAAAGATAATATTCCTTTTTGTAAAGAAATATTATCGAAATATAAAGATAAAATAATATTACCAGTAGACGTCAAATTAAAAAGTGAAGAAATCAAAGATATAGATAAGCTAACTAATGAAGACATAGCTTATGATATAGGTCCTAAAACAATAGAATTATTTAAAAAATATCTTAGTACTGCCCATCGTGTTGTAGCTAATGGCCCAATGGGAGTTTTTGAAGAAAAAGAATTTACTAACGGAACACGTGAATTATATAATTATTTATCTCAAAACAGTATAAAAACATTAATAGGAGGAGGAGATAGTATATCTGCTATTAATACGTTACATATAAATAAAAACTTTTATCACATATCAACAGGTGGAGGAGCAACTCTTGAATATATAGCCCAAGGTACATTCCCTGCCATTGAAGCTATAGAGGATAAGTAATGGATAAATTAATAATATTAAATCATAAAATGACATTAAATTATAATGAATTAGATAATTACATTACCAATATTAACAAATTAAATTATAATTTAATAATAGCTCCATCAAACATATATTTAATACCATTTGTCAATAAATGTAAACATAAGATAGCTAGTCAAGATATATGCTATTTAGAAAATGGGAATAATACAGGTAAAGTTTCAGCTAATCAAATAAAATCATTAAATATAAAATATTCCATTGTAGGTCATAACGAAAAAGATACCGACTTAGAAAAAGTTAACCTAAAATTAAAAAAGTGTCTAAATAACAATATAACACCAATATTATGTATATCAGAAAATGATAGAGATATAACAACTATTAATACTGTATTAGAAATATTGTTAAAAGACATAGATGATATATCTAATATAATATTTGCATATGAACCAATATATCAAATAGATAAAAATGAGCCAATTGATTTGAAAGATATTAATATAAAGATTAATTATATATATAATTATCTTATCAATAAATATAAAATAGATCCCTTTATCGTATATGGTGGTTCAGTTAGAAATAATATAAAAGAAATGCTAGAAATAAAGAATATAAAAGGTGTTATGATAGGAAAGATATCATCAGATATAAAAGAAATAACTAAAATTTTAAGTAATATATAAGAAGTAGTAAAAATACTTCTTATTTTGTTTATAATTCGACAAATTACAACATTTAAAAATACTATAATAATAACAGAAAGAGGGAAGAAATATGAGTAAAATAAAAATTTTAATGATTGATGACAATGTAAATCTAATTGAAATGGTACGTGAATATTTTAAAGAACATAACAGAATAGAATTAGCTATAGAAAGTCATGATGGTGAAGATGGATTAAATAAAATATTAAATTCAGCTGGTAATTATGATGTTATTTTATTGGATTTAATAATGCCTGTTAAAGATGGATTATATGTTCTAGAAGAACTTAAAAAAAGAGGAATAGAAAAAAATATTATCGTAGAAACATCGTATAATGAACCAAAAATTATAAGAAAAGTAAGTGAATATGGAGTAAATTATTATGTTTTAAAACCTTTTAATTTATCGGATTTAGAAGATAAAATACTAAGTGTTTTTGATACCCAAGAGAGTAAAACTATTAATTTATATCATAGTAATCTACAAATATCTATTACAAAAATGCTTCATGAATTAGGCATGCCTTCTCACATAAAAGGATACCAATACATAAGAGAAGGAATAACAATGATATATAACGATCCAAATATTATTGGAGGAATTACTAAAGAACTTTATCCAGAATTAGCTAGCAAGTTTGATACTACTGTATCAAGAGTAGAAAGAGCAATAAGACATGCCATTGAAGTTAGTTGGAATAGAGGAAATTGGGATTATATGGAAGAATTATTTGGACATAGTGTTGATATAGATAAAGCAAAACCTACAAACTCTGAGTTTATTGTTACTGTAGCAGATAAACTAAGATTAGAATTTTCTAAACAAAAAGTCATGTAATTATGACTTTTTTTATTCTAAAAAAAGTAGAGTAATTAAACTCTACTATAAAATTCAACTATTAAAGCTTCATTAATTTCACCATTAAGTTCACTTCTTTGTGGATATCTAACATATGTAGCTTCTTTTTTCTTGTCATTGTAATTAATAAATTCAACTCTTTTATTAACATTAGCTAAAGCTATTTCAATACCTTTATGGTCTTTAGAGTTTTCACAAATTCCAATAACATTGCCAACTTTAACTCTATATGATGGAATATCTACTTTCTTTCCATTAACAGTGATATGTCCATGATTAACTAATTGTCTCGCTCCTCTTCTAGTCATAGCAAATCCAGCTCTATAAACTAAATTATCTAATCTACTTTCTAGCAAAATAAATATATTTTCACCATGAACACCTTTCATCTTACCAGCATCTTCAACTATTCTTTTGAATTGCTTTTCATTAAGTCCATACATAAATCTTAATTTTTGTTTTTCAGCTAATTGAATAGAATAGTTAGAAGGTTTCTTCTTTCTATCTTTACCATGTTGACCTGGACCAAAAGGTCTTTTTAAGTCTTTACCACTTTCAAGTAATGAAAAACCCAATCTTCTTGATTGTTTGTTGTTAGGACCTGTATATCTAGACATTTCTATCCTCCTTTCTCATTGGAGTTATTTATCAATTTATAGGGTGTTTGACTTGACTTTCCCTTATGCAGCGTATAAGTTACTAATACATAACACATTATAAATCAATAAATATTGCCGCCAAATGCATTAATATTATATAATTATTAAATGATTATTGTCAAGAAAATATTTACTTATTTATTAAAAATAATTATATTTATTAAATTATAAGTTAATAAATATGTCAACAAACAATTAATTACTTTTTTCTTGAAAACAAATATACTAAATGATATAATACCTTTAGAAGGGAATGATGATTATGTACTTTAACAGTGAAAAAGCCGATACCAATATAGATAAAGAAATAGATAAAAAAGGAAAAAAACAAATAATTAAGAATATAGATTTTAAAAATATTGATAAAAAAAAGATATTTATTATTGGAGGAATTATAGTTTTTTTACTTGTCTTAATTATCGTTATTATATCACTTACTACAAGTAAAAGTAAAATTAATATTCAAGTAATTGGAGGAAATAATATAAAGGTTTACCAAGGAAGCAAATACTTCGATCCAGGTTTTTCTGCCATAGATAAAAAAGGTAATAATATTAATGATAAAGTTGTTGTATATAATCCAGTAGATACTAGTAAAATAGATAAATATATTGTTACGTATACCATTGGAGAATATAGAAATTCTAGAACAGTAGAAGTAGTTGAAAGGCCAAGTAAAGGAATTACTTATATTGCTTTACAAGGAAAAAAAGATATGGATATTTCAAAAGGTGATAAATACAAAGAACCAGGTTATGTTGCAATAGATGATATTGATGGAAATATAACTGATAAAGTAAATATAAGTGGAAGTGTTAATTATAATAAAGAAGGAACATATAAATTAGTATATTATGTTGTGAATTCCACAGGAATAACTACTACAATTGAAAGAACAGTAAATGTTAAATAATAAAGTTTAAAGAAGAAGAATCTTCTTTTTTCTATCTATTTATGGTATACTTACAATAGGGGATGTATATGAAAGACAATATAATAAGAAAATATATTAAATTTATAATAGTAATAGTACTATACTACATTACCAAAAATAATGGTATGTATATATATTTATTATCTTTGTTTTTATATGGTATTTATTCAACTGTTATTAGTCATATAAGTATATATAATACCATTAAAGACAAGTATTATGTTGACTATAAAAATAAAATATTTAAAATGATAGTTAACATCTTATTAATTATAAATTTATTTTTCCTATTAATTAATATTCTTATATCAGATATTACTAACAATATTTTAAGAATAGATAATACTTTTCTAATATTTCTTGTTATGTCATTTACTATATGTCTAGATACTTTTGAAACAATAATATTAGATTATATTAAATCTTTTAAATATCATAGCCTGGCCAATAAATTAGATAATATCTATAAATATACAGATATATTTTTATATATAATTATTGTTATACTATCATTTAATGTATTTAACCTACCAATCTATATTAGTATATCTTTACTATATTTATCTAAAATAATAAGTTTTATATTATTCTTATTTATTTCTATTATAAAAATAAAAAAGATAACTATAAAAATAGATAAGAATAGCAATACCAAGATAGACTACAAAAAAGAAAGCAATTATATACTAAAAACAAATTTATCATCTAGTATTATTTCTACTGTAGAATTAACATACTATTATTTATCATTTATTCTAATGTATGTAATCTTATTAAATAGATATAATTACGATAGTAAATTAATAGAGAATAATTTATTATTTACATATTTTTATTCTTTGTGTATAATGAATATTGTTAATAGTTTAGTAAAAAAATATTGCCCTAAAGGTAATGATTTTAAAAATAATATCTTTAACTTATTATGCTATACACTACCATTAGCCATACTTTTTAGTATAATATCACCATCTCTTTTTTACCTAATATTTAACAATAATACTTCATACATATATTTAATTATAATTATGTTTTTAGGTATAATAGTATCCATATATAAAGAAAGTTATAAATACATAAAAAATAATAAACTAATATATATTTCTTTGATAATAGGAATAGCAGTTAAGTTACTATTATTAATACCATTCGTTGACGCAGTATATAGAATGGGATTTGATTTAATATATGGAGATGTATTTACAACCATTATTGGTATGACCATATCAATAATAATTAACTATACATATATTAAAAATAAATATAGATTAGAAAATGAAGGATATATTGATAAATATATTAAAGTCATATATCAAAATATTATTCTATTTTTAATATTAATACTTTTAGCATTTATCTTGCCAATTAAAAATGATAATAAATTACTATCAATATTAGTTATATTAGTGTATACTTTTATTACATTTATTTATATAAAATTACAAAAAAGAAAGGGGTAATTATGGATAAATATTACGTATTCGGACACAGAAATCCTGATACAGATAGCGTTGTATCGGCCATATCATTAGCATATTTAAAAAGAAAATTAGGCTATGATGCCATCCCATGTGTCCTAAGTTCTATAAATCAAGAAACAAGTTATGTCTTAAATTATTTCAATGAAAAAGTTCCTATGTTTTTAAATGATGTTAAAACAAAAGTAAAAGACCTTGACTATTTAAAAGATTTTTATGTCAAAGAAAATGTTTCAATATATGAAGCATTTATGAAAATGAGCAAAAATGATGTTAGTAAAATACCTGTAGTAGATAAAAATAGAGTTCTAATAGGTATGTTAAGTATGACTAGTATCTCATATAGAGCTATATCAGAAAATACATTTAATATAAAAACTCAATATAAAGACATAATAAATATTATAAATGGTATTAAAGTTAAAGAAATAGATAATATTATTGAAGGAAAATTACGAACATGTAATAATCATGATAAATATACTCCTAAAGATATATGTATAATTAATAATAATAAGTTAAATGATTTAATACAAAAAAAAGTAAAAATGATTATTATAACTGACAATATGGATATTACCAATATCAATATTAATGCCTACAATACTAATATAATTAAAACTAACTTAACGATGATTGAAGTTATTAATAAAATGGTTTTTTGTACTGAAGCAAAACAATTAGTTAATAATTTCAGAGTGTATCCAATAGATAAAAATTTGGATTTTTCAGATTTTGTGAAAATTGCAAATAAAACAAGATATTCATATTATCCAGTAATTAATAAAGATAATCAATGTATGGGATTAATTAAGTTTTCTAATGTCGGATATAGTAATAAGAAGAAAGTTATTTTGGTAGATCATAATTCTTATGAACAATCTGCTATAGGACTAGAAGAAGCCGAAATAGTAGAAATAATTGATCACCACAACATATCTAATATTGGCACTAATATGCCAATTACATTTAGAAATATACCTGTAGGTTCAACATCAACAATAATATATTCCATGTATAAGGAAAATAATATCGGTATCCCTAAGAAAATGGCAGGATTAATGCTATCTGGGATTTTATCAGATACATTAATACTTAATTCACCAACAACAACCACTTTTGATAGAGATGCCGTAAATCATCTAAGTCAAATAGCAGGTGTTGATTATAAAGAATATGGATTCAATATGATTAGTGCAGGATCTAGTTTAAAAAATAAAACAAAAGAAGAAATATTGTATACAGATTTTAAAAAGTATCCTACAAAAGATGGAAAAATAGGATTAGGTCAGGTATATACTACTAATATATCTGAAATAGAAAAAGATAAAGAAGAATATATCAAATTATTTGATGATATAGCATACAGAAATGATTATAAATTTATTTGTCTATTTATAACAGATATAATAAAAAATGGTACTTATGTTATTTATAGCACTAATGCTAAAGAGACTTTAGACTTGGCTTTTTCTTGCAATGTAGAAGAATGTCATTTCTTTCCAAATATTTTATCAAGAAAACTGCAAATATTACCAAGCATATTAGAAGCAATGGAATAAATATTATAAATTAGTTAGAAGAAATTAATATTCTAACTTTTTTTGTTATATACTAATAAAACAAGCATAAATAAAATCAAATAATTAATAATTTTATTCTTGCTAAATAGAATATATTTAGATATAATACTAAATGAAAGAGGTGTATATAATGGTAATTTTATCAGTTAATGCTGGAAGTTCATCATTAAAATTCCAAGCATTTGACATGCCAGAAGAAAAATTATTAATATCTGGTGTATTTGAAAAAATAGGATTAAAAGATAGTTTTTATACTATTAAAGTTAATGGAGAAAAAATCAAACATGAAGTAGAATTAAAAAATCATGAAAGAGCATTTGAGTTATTAGTTAAAGAATTAATTGATAATAACATTGTTGATTCCTTGGAAGATATCAAAGCTATAGGCCACAGAGTTGTTCAAGGAGGAGAGTATAGTAAATCTACAGAAATTACAAATGAAGTTATTAAGATGATGAAAGAATATGAAAGTTTTACTCCACTACATACAAAATCTGCTATAAGCGGAATTAAGGCAGCGCAAAGTATTGCACCAGATGCAATGCAAGTTGCCGTATTTGATACTTCATTTCATCAAACTATTGAAGAAGAAAACTTTATTTATCCAATACCTTATGAATGGTATACAGAATATAACATAAGAAAATTTGGTTATCACGGTACAAGTCATAAGTATGTATCTAGCCGCGTTAATGAAATACTAGGTAGATATAATACCAAAGTTATTACATGTCATTTAGGTAATGGAGCAAGTGTATGTGCTATTGAAGATGGTATGTGCGTTAACACTACCCTAGGAGTATCTGCCAATTCCGGTCTTATGATGGGATCACGTTCTGGTGACTTAGACCCAACAATAGTAACTTATATGATGAATAAACTAAATGTTACACCAGACGAAATGAGTAATATTTTAAATAAAGAAAGTGGATTACTTGGTGTAAGTGGAATAAGCAGTGATTCTAGAGATATTGAAGATGGTATCAAAAAAGGTAATTCAAGATGTGCTTTAGCTCAAAAAATGTTTGTTAGAAGAGTAATAGACGCCATTGCTAAATTCTATGTTGAATTAGGAGGATGCGATGCCATTGTCTTTACAGCAGGTATTGGTGAAAATTCTATCCATACAAGACGTGAAGTAATGGATGGACTTGAAGTTTTAGGAGTTAAAGTAGATGAAGAAGCTAACGAATGCCGTGGAGAAGAAAAACTAATAACACTAGAAGATTCATCTATTCCATGTTATGTAATACCAACAAATGAAGAACTTATGATGGCAAGAGATGCATATAATTTAAAAATAGAAAGAGATAATAAGTTAGCAGATAATGATGAAAATAAGTAAAGAAATACTTAAAATAATAAAAAAATATGATAGTATTGTCATTGCAAGACATATTGGAGCAGATCCTGATGCTTTAGGAAGTCAATTTGCTCTAAAAGAAATAATAGAGATTAATTTTCCTGATAAACAAGTATATGCCGTTGGCACTGTTTCTTCAAGATTTAGATTTATGGGAAAATTAGATAAAATTGATTTTGTAGATTTATCTAATTCTCTTTTAATAGTACTAGACACACCAGACGCTAAAAGAATAGATGGGGCAAATCCACAAGATTATGCTTGCTCAATTAAAATAGATCACCATCCTTTTGTAGAAAAATTTGCACCACTAGAATATATAGAAGAAGATGCCTCAAGTACTAGTCAATTAATAATAAAAATTATTTTAGAAAATAAACTAAAAATTAATAGCAAAATAACCGAAAATCTATATATAGGCATAGTTTCTGATACTGATAGGTTCTTACACGATTACACAAACAAAGAAACCATAGATTTAACTAATAAACTACTTGAATTATATAATATTGATTTTACCAAACTATATGAACCACTTTATTCAAGACCATTAAGTGAAGTTAGATTTGAAGGATATATATATGAGAACCTAATTGTTAATGAAAATAAAGTAGCGTATATAAAGATAACAGATGATATTATAAAAAAATATGGAGTAGATGCATCTAGTTCTGGAAATATGATAAATGATTTAAAATATGTTAATGAAATATTGGTTTGGGCTTTCTTTACAGAAGATGTAAAGACAGGAATAGTTCGTGCCAATATAAGAAGTCGTGGACCAGAAATCAAAGATATTTGTGTAAAATATGGTGGTGGTGGTCATAAATATGCCTCAGGTATTAGAATGAATGATTTTTCTAAAATGGATGATATTATTAATGAATTAAATGAATTATCTATAAAATATATAAATGAAAATAAAATGTAGGTATTGATATTACCTACATTTTTATATATTCTTTAGACAAAAAAACTAGGTGTGTTATTTAAAGAATTATCAATTACTATATTTTCGGTTTTTTCTTTGTTTGTTTCTTGTTTTAATATTGTATTTTTGCTTAAACTATTATTAGAAGAGGTTCTATCTGTATTTTTTAAATTAGTATTACTATTTTTACTCGTAGATGTTGGTTTTACTTCTTCTCTAAAAGCCTTAGCCAACTTTATCATTGATTTCATATTAGAAAATAAAGGCTTGGTTTGTCGTACCAAAGGGATAGTTTGATTTACAACTCCCAAAGTTTTATCAGCTCCTGATAATATTTTTGACCAATTTATCCCCTTAATAGTATTTCCAATTCTTCCAAACAACCCAGGTCTTATAGCATTTTGCATAGGAATATTCATCATAGGATTAAAACCTCGTGGTATAAAAGCTCTTCCAGGATACATATTAATACACCTTCCTAAAATAATATATGTAAATTGTATAAATAGTTGTTTAAAAATAAAGTCTTTTATGATAAAATAAAAATAGAATGAAAGGTAGTGATTAGTGTGAACAATAATCAAACAATTAATAATAGCAATCAAGTTCCTATAGTTAATAATAACAATCAAACACAAATTATTAATAATGCTTCAACAAATAAAAAACAAGTCACTACAAAAAAGCCTAAGAAAATAAGATTTAAATATAAAGTAAGAACTAAAGAAGGAAAACCCATAACAGGAAATATGGATGCAACAAATAAATTAGAAGTTCAAAACTTTTTATTAGGTCAAGGATATGAAATATTACAAATAAATGAAGTTAAAGGACAAGTATTTTTATCTGGCGGATTCACGAGGAGAATGTCTTATAAAGATTTAAATTTCTTTTTAACTCAATTGTCTACCTATATTAAAGCGGGAATTCCATTAGTAGACTCCATGGAAATATTAGCAAGACAAGCCAAAAAGAAAAAAAGAAAAGATTTATATATAAGAATAGTATCGGATTTAAATATGGGTATTACATTTAGTGATTCATTATATAAACAAGGAAATGTTTTTCCTAAAATGTTAATTAATATGTTAAAGACATCGGAACTTACAGGTAATTTAACTGAAATACTAGACGAAATGGCTGTTTACTACAAAAGAGCAGATTCTAATAATAAACAAATAAAAAATGCTATGACTTATCCATCTATATTATTAGTATTTGCTATTGCTATATTAGCCTTTGTTATATTATGGGTAGTTCCATCATTTACTTCTATGTATGCAACTACTGGTTCAGAATTGCCTAAATTAACTAGAATGGTAATAGATGTCAGTGATTTTATAGGTACATACTATTTACATATTTTAGGAATATTATTTGTTATTGGTTTATTATTTGCTATGCTATATAAAAATTCTAAATCATTTAGATATGGTATTCAATGGATAATATTACATATTCCGGTTGTAAGCGATATTGTTAAATATAATGAATTAGTAATGTTTACAAGTACTTTTGCTACATTAATTAAACATGATGTATTCATTACCGATAGTATGGATATATTAGGTAGAATTAGTAATAATGAAATATACAAAGAAATTATAAATAAAGCCATTGTTAATTTAAGTAATGGCGAAAGTTTATCTAAAGCTTTTGAAGGACATTGGGCCTTTCCTGATACTGCATATGAAATGCTTGTCACAGGTGAAAGAACAGGTAGATTAGGACCAATGATGGAAAACGTAGCCAATTATTATCAAGAAGAACAATCAAATATTGTTACAAGATTAAAAAGTCTTATTGAACCAATTATGATAATAGTTCTTTCCTTCTTAGTTGGTATTATATTATTGTCAGTAGTATATCCTATGTTTGATATTTATAAAACAATGATATAGAAAGGTCGTTTATGGAAATATTATATCTTACATTGTTCTTTATTTTTGGTAGCATTATGGGATCATTTTTCTATGTCATAGCCGTTAGAGTAACCAAAGGAGAATCAATTTTAAAACCAAGAAGTCATTGTGAGAAATGTGGACATATATTAAAATGGTATGAACTTATACCTATAATATCATTTCTAATTCAAGGTGGAAAATGTAGAAAATGTAAAACAAAACTTAATATAGGTTATATTTTTATGGAAATATGTACTGGAGTATTGTTTGCTGTTTGCTACCATGTCTTTAGCTTATCACTAAATCTACTAGTAGCTCTAATATTTGTTTCAAGTTTAATAATTACAATTATAAGCGATATAGAATATATGGTTATATTAGATGAAGTATTAATTACAGCAATATTGGGTATAATAGTAGTATATTTATTCAATATTGGAATTAGAGAAACTGCAATCAAAGTATTAAGTGCCACAGGATCATTTATAACAATGTTGGCAATAAAAAAAATGGGAGATATAATGTTCAAACAAGAGTCACTTGGTGGAGGAGATATTAAACTAATGTTTCTAATAGGCTTAGTTTTGGGATATCCCTTATCAATATGTAACATCTTCTTAGCAACATTCATAGCTTTTCCAATTGCCTTAGTTATGTTGATAACCAATAAAGATAATATTATTCCCTTTGGACCATTTCTTAGCATGGCAGCTTTAACATTATTTGTATCGGGAATAACTTTTTCAGAAATAATAAATTACTTAATTAGATAGTTAGGAGGATGAAATGAAAAATAAAACGATAATTATTTCTTTTGTCTTAGTAGTAGTTATTATTGTAGTATCTCTGTATACAACATTTGCATATAATGATAACAATAATGGTCTTACAAAGAGTAATGCGGATATTAACTTAGAATATTCCACAAAAGATGATAATTCACAAGAAGTAACCATTAATCATGGTGAAGAAAAATATATTGATATATCATTAAAGAATACTTATACTTCAAAAGTAAAATATGGAATATATTATAAAATGATAAGTCCAAATAAAACACCAAGTGGTTTAAATATTACCAAAGATGATAGATCACAAGGTCTTTTAGAAAGTACTCTCAATAAAGATGAGGAAACTGTAGTAACAATTAAAGTTAGTAATGATTCAAAATATGATGTTAAATTAGAAATTGGTTCATTAATAGGATTTGAGAAAGGAGATATAAGTACTTTAGTAAGTGATAATCAAGTACTTATAAAATAAAAATGAAAAGAATAGCGATTAATGGGTTTGGTAGAATAGGAAGGTTAGCCTTTAGAATAATTAATGATATGGAAAGTGATATGGAAGTCGTAGCAGTAAACGACTTATCCACTCCAGAAGAATTAGCATATCTATTAAAATATGATACTGTACATGGTAGATATAATAAAGAAGTAACCTATAATGATAACAATATAATAGTAGATAATAAAGAAGTAAAAGTATATAGTGAAAAAGACCCTATAAATTTACCATGGGATATGTTAAATATAGATGTTGTCTTAGAGTGCACAGGAAAATTTCTTAAATTAATGGATGCCAGTATGCATATTAAAGCAGGTGCTAAAAAAGTATTGATTTCAGCACCAGGAAAAGATGATATGAAAACAATAGTATATAACGTTAACGATGAAGAACTAGAAGAAACTGATTATATAGTATCAGCATCATCTTGTACTACAAACTGTTTAGCACCGGTATTAAAAGTATTAAATGATAAATTTGGTGTAATAAATGGTAATATGACAACCATACATGCGTATACCAATGACCAAGTAACTTTAGATATTCCACATAAGAAAGGCATTAAAGCAAGAAGAGGAAGAGCAGCAGGAATGAATATAATTCCAACTTCCACAGGAGCTGCTAAATCTATTTCTAAGATTATTCCAAGTCTTGAAAACAAAATAATGGGTAGCGCTATTAGAGTGCCTATTTCAGATGGATCTTTAGTGGATTTAGTAGTTACTCTTGATAGTAATCCAACAATTGAAGAAATAAATCAAGCATTTATAGATTCTAAAAATGAAACATTAGGATATACCATAGATCCAATTGTGTCTTCTGATATTATATCAACAAGTTATGGTGGATTGGTAGATGGTAACTTAACAAATGTAATTAAGTCAGAAGATCATACAATAGCTAGAGTAGTAGCATGGTATGATAATGAAATGGGTTATACTTATCAGATGATAAGAACACTAAAGAAGATGTAATGTCTTCTTTTTTTCTATAAGTAAATAAAAATAATTGCTAATAAAAAAAATATATGTTATCATTATATATGTAATAGAGGGTGATACTATGAGTAATAAAAAAACTATTATTATTATGATTTTAGCCGTATCTTTTGTAGCAGCAATTGTTATCGGAGCAACCTATGCATGGTATTCCTACGAAAATGCTAGTACAGCTATTAACGGTACAACAATTAAAGAAGCACCTGCCGTTATATTTAGTCAAACAGAGTTTATTAAAGATAGTGAAATAGTACCAATCCAAGATAAAGATAGATATAATTATGCTACTAAAAATAGTTTTTTAGTAACAATGGGTACTAATTTATCAAAATATGAAGTTAATATACAAATATCTTTAAAAAATATAAATATATCAGAAGAATTAAAAACAAGTAATTATAAATATGAATTATTATGTGATGACAATATCATTGCTTCTTCTGATTTTAGTAATTTATCTACTGATAAAATAGATTTAATTCCTATGAGTTTATTAAAACCAGAAACATATCCTCATACATATAAATATGAATTATTAATATGGTTAAGTGATAATGGAGAAAATCAAAATGATTTAATGAATAAAAGTTTTAGTGCGCAAATAAGTGTTATCAGTGCTGTAAAAAAATAGAAAGATGTGATTAAATGAAAAAAACATTATTATATAGTTTAGGGTTATTATTGCTAGCCATATTAACTATAGGTGTAACATATGCCTATTTTATTAATACTGTATCATCAAGTCAAAATGCCGAAGCTAATGCTAAAAAGTTTGAAGTACTATATACTGGTGGATCAGCTCTAACAACAAACTTACAACCAAGAGAAAGTCGTGATGAAACTTACAAAACATCAGTCAATATAAAAATGGCTGAAGGCTCTATTAATGCCATAGCTAATATATATATTAACATCGAAGAAATGTCTGATGTTTTAGCAAGCGATGCACTAGTATGGGAAATAGTAGTAAAAAAAGGAACTAACAACATAAATATTACACCATCAAAAGGAACTTTCTCAAGTTGTATGACTAATAGTATAAATGAATGCAATAATGGAAGAAAAATTTATATATTAAATGATTATGAAGTTACCACTGAAAATACTGAAGTAACTGTTTATCTATGGGTAGATGGTTCTAAAGTAGGTAATGAAATAGTAGGAGCTACTTTCACAGGATATATTGGAGCTGAAACAAGAAATGTCACAGGTAGCACAACAAAGGCTTAGTATTAAGTCTTTTTCTTTTGCATATAATTTATTGGTGAACAATATGAAAATAATTATAGATCCCTATCGTGGTGGAGATGACTATGGTGCCAAAATAGGGGACAAATATGAAAAAGATATTTTATTAGATTTATCTAAGTATATGAATAATAGTTTTAATAATCAAAATATCAATAGCATTTTAACAAGAAATACAGATGAATCATTAACCGATGAAGATAGAGTTAACCAAATTAATAAATTAAAACAAGACAATGATTTAATAATTCAAAATAGATTTGATACATCTTCTAATCTCAGTATTATATATCCATTAAGAAGTAGTGATAAATTAGCAAGTTTAATATTTTCAAACCTAGAAAATAATGGAATATCTGTAAACAAATACTATCAAAGAAGATTACCCACAAACACAAAGTATGATTATTATAGTGTTATAAAAGATACAAATCCTAATGAAACAATAATTATAGAGTATGGAGATGCCGATAATTATAAGCAAGTAGTAGATATAATAGTTAAATCTATAATAGAATATTTAGCTTTATCAGATACATATAAAGTAAAAAGTGGTGATACTCTATACTCTATAGCCAAAAAATATAATATTAGTGTAGATGAATTAAAAGAATTAAATAATTTAAAAAAAAATAATATAACTGTTGGTCAAGTATTAAAAATTAAATCTAATATACCTAGTGAAGAAGTTACAGGAAAAAATTATTATATAGTTAAATCAGGTGATACATTATATTCTATTGCTAAAAAATACAATACTACCGTAGATGAAATAAAAAAATTAAATAATTTAAAATCAAATAATTTAAGCATAGGTATGGAGTTAAAAATAAAAGAAGAACCATCTAGTACTAATTATATAGACTATGTGATAAAATCAGGTGATAATTTATATTCTATAGCCAAAAAGTATAATACTACCGTAGATGAAATAAAAAAACTAAATGGTCTAACAAGTAATTTATTAAATATAGGTATGACTTTAAAAATACCTATCCAAATAGGAAATTATATCAATTATACTATAAAGTCAGGTGATAATTTATATTCTATAGCCAAAAAGTATAATACTACCGTAGATGAAATAAAAAAACTAAATGGTTTAACAAGTAATTTATTAAGTATAGGTATGGAACTAAAAATACCATTGTAAATAACTGTAAATTAGTAAAATATCAATAAAAGAATGCAATATTAAATGTTTGCATTCTTTTATTTTAAGTGCTATAATAATGGAAGTTTTGGAGGTACTAGTGTGAGAACAGATGATTTTGATTATGAATTACCAGAGGAATTAATAGCTCAAGAGCCAATAGAAAAAAGAGATGAGTCTAGACTTATGGTATTAGATAAAGAAACAGGTGAAATAACTCATAGCGTTTTTCATGATATTACAGATTATTTACAAGAAGGTGATGTTTTAGTTTTAAATGATACAAAAGTATTGCCTGCTAGAATAATTGGAGAAAAAGAAGATACTAAAGCTGTAATTGAATTACTTTTACTTAAAAATATAGAAAATAATAATTGGGAATGTTTAGTTAAACCAGCTAAAAGAGTTCACTTAGGAACTATTATTTCATTTGGAGATGGTCTTCTTAAAGCTGAATGTATAAAGGTTTCTGAGGAAGGAATACGCGAATTTAAGTTTATATATGAAGGAATATTTTATGAAGTACTTGATAAACTAGGAACGATGCCTCTTCCTCCATATATAAAAAAACAATTAAAAGATAAAGATAGATATCAAACAGTATATGCTAAGAATATAGGATCAGCAGCTGCTCCTACGGCAGGATTACACTTTACTAAAGATTTATTAGAAAAAATAAGAAATAAAGGAGTAATAGTGTGTTTCATAACCCTTCATGTTGGACTTGGAACATTTAGACCAGTAAATGTAGAAGATGTTACTACTCATAAAATGCATTCTGAATTTTATAGTATGTCAAAAGAAACAGCAGATATATTAAATAAAGCCAAACAGGAAGATAGAAGAATTATAAGTGTTGGAACTACCACTACTAGAACAATTGAAACAATAATGAGTAAATATGGAAAATTTATAGAAACATCAGGATGGACCGATATCTTTATTTATCCAGGATATCAATTTAAAGGAATATCAGCTCTAATTACTAATTTTCACTTACCAAAATCAACACTAATTATGCTGGTGTCAGCTTTTGCATCAAAAGAAATAATATTATCTGCATATCAAGAAGCTGTAAAAAATAAATATAGATTTTTCTCATTTGGAGATTCTATGTTTATAAAATAGCATATTTTTAAAAGTAATAAGCACCAAAAAGTGTCAAATTTATGTAAATAAGCAAAAAAAGTTAACTAAAAAGGAAGTAATTTGCATATTTTTTTAGAATATTATTATTGGAGGGTAGTTAATGATTACCAATGAAGTTATTAATGAAATTAGAAATAAAGTAAATATCGTAGACATCATATCTAATTATGTACCATTAACAAAAAAAGGAAAAAATTATTTTGGATTGTGTCCATTTCATGATGACCATTCTCCTAGCATGAGCGTATCCTTTGAAAAACAAATATATACCTGCTTTGTATGCCATGCAACAGGAAACGTATTTAGTTTTGTTTCTGAATATGAACATATTGGTTTTTATGATGCGGTAAGGTTAATTGGTAGTAAACTAGGATATAATCTAGATACTAAAAAAAAAGAAATTACAAATAACCAAGATTTAGAGATATATGAACTGGCTTGTAAATATTATCAAAATAGTTTGAATACATCCTTGGGCAATAATGCAATAGATTATTTAACCAAAAGAAAAATAGATAGAAATACTATTTCAAAATTTAGAATTGGCCTTTCTATGTCTAAATCATCTTTAACGGAATTTTTACTAAGTAAGAATATAAAATTAGATAAACTTATATCACTAGGAATAAGTAACGAAAGAGGACAAGATTTATTTGTTAATAGGATAATGTTTCCACTATATGACCTATCCGGTAATGTCGTAGCTTTCTCTGGAAGAATATATAATACCCATGATGAAAGTAAATATATTAATACAAAAGAAACTAATATATTTAAAAAAGGTAATTTATTATATAATTACCATCTAGCAAAAGAACATTTAAAGAAAAGCGAATCCATAATAGTTATGGAAGGATTTATGGATGTTATAAGAGCATCTGTTGTAGGTATTAATAATTGTGTAGCTACCATGGGAACAGCTTTTACCAAAGAACAAGCCCTGCTTTTAAAGAAAACAACTAATAATATAATACTTTGCTTCGATGGTGATAATGCTGGGGATGAAGCTACCGATAAAGCTATTCAAGTATTAAAAGAAATAGATGTAACACCAAGAATAATTAGACTAGAAGAAAATTTAGATCCAGATGAATATATATTAAAATATGGAAAAGAAAAATTTATATCTAAAATAGATAATACAATTAGTGTTGTAGAATATCGAATGAATAGATATAAAAAAGATAAAAATTTAAAAGATATTAAAGATATATCAGAATATATTGATTTAACTATTAAAGAATTATCAAATAGTAAAGATAATATTCTAGTAGAGTTAACTCTAAAGAAACTATCTAAAGAATTTGATATAGAATATATGACATTAAAAGAAAAATTAGAAACATTTAAAAAAGAAGAAAAAAATGTTCCTAATAAAATAGAACCTGTAAATAATATAAAAAGAAGAGATAAATATAGTAATGCTGGAAGATGCTTACTATACTATATGATAAAAGATGAAAAGATATTAACATTAGTAGAAGAAAAAGTTCCATACTTTAATGAACAAGAAGTTAGAATTTTATCTAACGAAATAATATATTATTATCACAAATATGGTACTATTAATGAAGCAGATTTTATAAGTTACATATCTACAAAAGATGAATTAAATAAGGTCTTTAAGGAAATAATAAATATGAATTTAAAAGATAACTATAGTAAAGAAGAAATTAATGATTACATAAATCTTGTTAATTCATGTCCTAAAAAAATGAAAATAGAATCATTAAATAAAATGTTAAAAGAAGAAAAAGATCCCTTAAAACAAGCAAGTATTTTAAGTGATATTATGAAATTAAAAGGAGTAGGAAATGATTGAAGAAATAAAAACATATGATACAAGAAAAAAAGAATTAATTGAAGAAGGTAAGAAAAAAGGTTTTGTAACTTATGAACAGTTAGCGTCTGCCCTAAAAGGATTAGAATTAGATAGTGATTCATTAGATGATTTATATAATAGTTTGATGGAAGCTAATATCCAAGTTGTTACAGACGAAGACGATATAGACAATGAAGAAGGGGATGCCGATGGAGGCTTTGATGAGTTATTAAAAGATAGTACACTAGCAAAAGAACTAACTATTAATGATCCTGTAAGAATGTACTTAAAAGAAATTGGTAAGATAAGTTTGCTTTCTTTAGAACAAGAAACAGAATTATCAAAAAGAATAGTTGAAGGCGATGAAGAAGCTAAAAATATATTAGCAGAATCAAATTTAAGACTTGTCGTATCTATTGCCAAAAGATATGTTGGAAGAGGAATGTTATTTCTAGATCTTATTCAAGAAGGAAACATAGGACTTATGAAAGCTGTTGAAAAGTTTGATGCAGAAAAAGGATATAAATTTTCGACTTATGCGACTTGGTGGATAAGACAAGCTATAACAAGGGCTATAGCCGACCAAGCAAGAACAATAAGAGTACCAGTTCACATGGTTGAAACAATAAATAGACTATCAAGAATTCAAAGACAACTAACCCTTGAATTAAATAGAGAACCTACAGAAGCAGAATTAGCTAAAAAAATGCATATATCTGTTGAAAAAGTAAGAGAAGTTATCAAAATAGCCCAAGAACCAGTATCATTAGAAACACCAATTGGAGAAGAAGATGACTCTCACTTAGGAGACTTTGTTAAGGATGAAAGAACAATGTCACCAGAAGAATATACGACACATGAAATGTTAAAAGAAGAAATATCGGATGTTCTATGCACTTTAACAGAAAGAGAAGAACAAGTATTAAGACTTAGATTTGGTCTAGATGATGGTTCATGCAAAACCCTTGAAGAAGTAGGCCAAATGTTTGGAGTAACAAGAGAAAGAATAAGACAAATAGAAGCAAAAGCTTTAAGAAAATTAAGACATCCATCTAGAAGTAAAAAATTAAAGGATTTCTTAAATGAATAAAATATCTAAAAGACTAGAATTAATAGCATCTTTTATCCCAGATAACAGTAAAGTTATAGATATAGGTTGTGATCATGGATTATTAGATATATATTTATATCAAAATAAAAAAAATATTTCTATTATAGCATCCGATATAAATGATCAAGCTTTAAATAATGCAAAAAAGAATATTTCAGATAATAGATTAAATGAACACATTGATTTAAGACTGGGTAACGGCCTTGACGTAGTCGAAGCTAATGAGATAGATACTATCATTATGTCAGGACTTGGTTCATATACTATCGTAGGAATTCTAAAAAAAAATATAAACAAACTTAATAATGTAGATAATATTGTAATTCAAAGTAATACCAAATTATATTTCTTAAGAAAAGAAATTACTAAACTAAAGTATTATATATCAGATGAAGAAATGATATATGATAAAGGAATATATTATACAATTATTAAGTTTAAAAAAGGAAAGAAGAAATATAATAGAAAAGAACTATATTTTGGACCAATATTACTTAAAAATAAAGGAAAGGTATTTGAAGAATACAACAAAAGAGAGTTAGAAAGATTATCTTTAGTCTTAAAAATGTTACCTAAAAACAAAATAATAGATAGAATAAAAACTAAATATATGATTAGTTTATACAATAAAATATAATCATCTTCTACTAAATGTAGGAGGAGATTTTTTTACAAATTGACATTATACTACATATATGTTACAATAAGAACGAATGGAGGGATTGCAAATGGAAGAAAATAATACTAAGTTTAAGATACTAGATGAAAATAATATTGAAAGGGAAGCAGATGTAGTTACAGTAATTGAAGTAGAAGGAAAAGAATATGTTGTATATTCTATTGATACTGATAGCGAAAATTGTGATGTTTTAGTTTCTCGTTTAGAAAAACAACCAGATGGAACTGATGAAATATTTGATATCGAAGATGAAATTGAAAGAGAAAAAATTCATAATATTGTTAACGAACTACTAAATGCTTAAAAAATAGGGGGAATTATGACAATTGAAAATTTACAAAAGCAAGTAGAAGAATTAAATGAAAAAATATCAACATTACCAGAAACAGAAGAGAATAAAGTCATTATTGATGGATATAAAAATAGAATTGAATTAATTGAAAGGCAAATTGCATCGATAAAAAATCGTGATTTAGCCATGGAAGAATCAAAAAAATTAAGAAGAGAAGCTGAAGAAAAAATTGAGCAAGCTAGAATTGATGAAAAGGATGCTATTGAATATTCAAAAGACATAAGAATAATTCAAAGACAAATAAAACTAAACGAGAGAAGTACAAGAAAAGCTTCAAAAAAAGCTAAGGTTTGTCGTATTAGAAGGGAAAGAAAAGAAAGAATAAAGAGGATAATTAATAAAATTAAAGAGCCCTTTACTATTTTAACGTTAAAAACACAAAGTATAATAATTGATGCTTCTGGAAAAATATGTGACATTAAAAACAAAGTTATTAGGAAAAGAAATAATGTCAATAAAAAAATAATAACTAGCATAGAAAAAGTAAAATCAACTTTAAAGAGAAATATAGAAAGAATTAAGAAAATATTTCGAAAAAAAGAGGTAATTACATTACAACCTAAATATAAAATTGTAAAACTTAATGCTAAGGGTAAAAGACCACTACACACTAAGAAAACACCTGTTGTTAACACCAAAAAAAGTAAAGTTGGAACTTTTCTCAAGAAAGGTTTACAGAAAATTAAGAATTTTGTGGGTACTATAGGATTAAGAACTAAAATAGCAGCAACTGATATTGGTATAAAGGTGCAAAATACAAATAGAAAAATAATTATTACAAGAAATAAAATTAATCAAAAAATAGTTACAACAATTGATACTGCTAGAAGTAAAGTTGGTAATTTCAAAAAGAGTGTGGTAGAAAAATTTAAAAAAGCTGCTCAAAAAATTAAAAATGCTTTTTCTGTTAATGAAGAAGAAAAACAGAAATTAATTGCTAGATTAGAAGAAAAAAAAGAAAATCTTAATAGAGTTAAAGAAGAAAATAGAAATTTATATGAACAAGGTAAATTTAAAAATTTATATGAACAAGGTAAATTTAAAAATTTAACAAGAACAAGAAGCGGATATGTATCCACAACAATACTAGCAATACTTGCTGTAAGTATAGTAGGGTTACTCGTAGCATATTGGACATTATTAATGGTTAAATAAAATAAAAATTAATGTATTTAGATATCTAAATTCATTAGTTTTTTTTATTGTAAAAATATTTATTTAATAGTATAATTATTCCATAAGCAAGATAATTAGATGTATCAAAAATTATTTAGGAGGTTATAATGGAAAATTTAGATAAAATAGTTAATTTATGTAAACAATATGGATTTGTATTTCAAGGAAGTGAAATATATGATGGTTTTGCCAATACTTGGGACTTTGGTCCTTTAGGAGTAGAACTTAAAAATAATATAAAAAAATGCTGGTGGAAAAGATTTGTTCAAGAAGATAATAGATCATATGGAATAGATGCTGCTATTTTAATGAATCCTAATGTTTGGAAAGCAAGTGGACATGTTGATTCTTTTAGTGATCCAAAAATGGATTGTAAAAAATGCAAACAAAGATTTAGAGCAGATAATTTAATAGAAGAATATTCTAAAGGAGAAATAGATGCTGAAAGTCTTACTACAGAACAAATGCAAGATTATATTAAAGAACATCATATTACTTGTCCTAACTGTCATAGTTTTGACTGGACTGATATTAAACAATTCAAATTAATGTTTGAAACATCAAGAGGAACCGTAGAAGATAATAAAGATTTAGTATATTTAAGACCAGAAACATGTCAAGGAGAATATGTAAACTTTTTGAATGTTCAAAGAACAATGCGTGCTAAAGTACCATTTTCTATAGCGCAAATAGGAAAAAGTTTTAGAAATGAAATAACTCCAGGTAACTTCTTATTTAGAACAGTAGAATTTGAACAAATGGAATTACAATGTTTCTGTAAAAATGATGATAGTATGGATATATATAATGATTATAAAGAAAAAGCAATGAAATTTGTTACAGATATAGGATTATCAAAAGATAAACTAAGATTTCATGATCATGATAAACTAGCACATTACGCTAAAGCGGCTTGTGACATTCAATACAAATTTCCTATTGGATGGGAAGAATTAAATGGAATTCATCACCGTGGAACATGGGATTTAACTAGACATTCTGAGTTTTCAGGAAAAAAGTTGGAATATTTAGATCCTGTTACCAACGAAAAGTATATTCCTACCATTATAGAATATTCAATCGGAGCAGATAGATTAACATTAGCTATACTTTGTGAAGCGTACAAAGAAGAAGAATTAGAGGATGGAACAATAAGAGAAGTGCTATCATTAAACCCAGTACTTGCCCCATATAAAGTTGCAATACTTCCTCTTGTTAAAAAAATACATGGTGAAAAATCTGAAGAAATATACCAAAAATTATCTAAGTTATTTATGTGTAACTATGATGATGCAGGTTCCATAGGAAAAAGATATAGAAGAAATGATATAATAGGAACACCATATTGTATAACTGTTGATGATGAAACATTAAATAATAACATAGTCACAATAAGGGATAGAGATACTATGGAACAAATATCAATCAATATAGAAGATATAGAAAAATTTATAGAAGAGAAAATAATGTTTTAAAAAGTATGTAAAATATACTTTTTTTCTTGTTTTATATAATTAAATATACTATACTAATTATAGGTGAGAATATGAAAAAAGCATCAAATAACAAAAAAATATTTATTATAGCAATTGAAGTAATAGTTATAGTTTTAACATTTATTGGTGTAACATTAGCTACTTCAAATATAATCAATGATAATATAAAAGTAGGTTTAAAAGCAGGAGACTTTAATGTCGATTTTAAAGGAAAAAGTAATATTTCATTTAATAACTTAGAGCCTATTAGTGATAAGTTAATAAATATAAATACCAAGGATAATGTTGTTAGAGTAGAGTTTTCTGTAAAAAGTATTAAACAAGATAAAGACTATAATATAGTATATGATGTAATGATGGAAGACTTTAATATTGATACCAAATTATTAAATGAATATACAAAATGGAATCTATATAGAAATGGTAAATTAATATCTTCTGGTAGTTTATCACCAAAGTTTGATGATAGTGTCTTAGGAGGTAGCCTAATTTTAACTAATGAATCCTTAGATTTACCCAAATATAATGAAGATTATGATAAATATGTATTTATATTATGGATAAGTGAGTCTTGCAATGATATAAATAATTGTAAACTTGTAGATCAAAGTTATATTGCTAATAGTAATTTATCAGCTAAAGTTTTCGTAGGATTATATACAGGTACAAAAGTTAAAACAGAAAGAATATCTAACTATGATACATCTTGTGCCAATAAACCAGAATTATATCCATCAATGGTTCCTATATATTATAAAGATGGAAATGTTGTTAAAGCAAACAAAGATAATAATGATATAAATAACTTATGGTATGATTATGCTAATAAAAAGTGGGCTAATGTTGCCATCGTTGAAAAAGATAACTATAATGTTGGAGACATAATTGATAAGAATGATATCTTAGCATACTATGTATGGATACCTAGATTTAAATATAAAGTATGGAATATTAATATGGATGGTTCATTTGCATATAATGCATATAATAATGGAATAAATATTGTATTTGAAAATGGTACTAATATATCAGGAAATATTACTTGCGATAAAGATAAATGTAGTGGACAAAATTTAGATTATTACACACACCCAGCATTTATTAATAACTTAAAAGGCTTCTGGGTATCTAAATATGAACTTAGTATTACCTCAGGACCAAAATTTATAAATGGAAATAAACCATATATTAGCAGTAATATTGAAGAATATGAAAGTCTATTAAATAATATCCCTGTAACATATAAATTAGGTAATAATTTAAATAGTGGTATTATTAAAAGTAGTGAATGGGGAAGTATAATGTACTTAGCTCATAGTAAATATGGAAATATGGATATATCCTATAATAACTCTTATATAACAGGTAGTAATGATTTAGATAGTACAACAGGAAATATATATGGAGTATATGATATGGCAGGAAGTGCTTCTGAATTAACATATGGAGCTAATAGACTAGGAGATGGAACTTACGAACTCTTAGACGAAAAAGATTTATCATGGACAAAAACATACCATGGTAGCATTATGGGAAATAATTATTATATAAGAGGAGGATTAGATAATGGAATATACTATTTCGGTAGTATGAACGAAGGAAGTTATCTAGTATCAGTTAGAAATACATTAACTAAGAAATCTTCTTAATATAAATAAAAAAAGACATAAAATAGTTTAATTTATTTTATGTCTTTTCAATATATCAATCATTGATAGAATTATAAATAATATTTACTACATTTTCTTTTTCATTATCACTAATATTTTTCCAATATAATTCAAATAGAACTCCAAGACCAAATAGAGTATCTTCTTCACTTTCTTTAACGGACTCTTCAATAGAATTTTCAATTTCTTCCTTTGTATCACCTTTAAAATTACCAATAATATATTCTCTCATATCTATATCCATTATTATTCACCATTATTATAATTAAACAAAAAGTAAAAAATATACTATTATTTTAATATTAACATACATTTTAATTGCATAAACCTATATTTTTTTTATATAATATATTGAAAAATAAAATTTAATTTGTTATAATCTATAATGTAATTAATTCAAAACGGACCTATAGCCAAGTGGTAAGGCGTGGGACTGCAACTCCCTGATCGTTGGTTCAAATCCGACTGGGTCCTCCAATATGATAGGAAACTCGAACTAATAGACTTCGAGAGTAATAAATGCTAACTAGAAATAGTTAGTTTTTTTGTACTTAAACTTTTGAAAAAATTATTCCTATAGTAAATTCAAAAAGAAGGCAGATTTAATATAAAAAGGAAGAATTGTTTGATGTGAACCCCAAATAGGAGACATCATATAAAAAGGAAAAAACTGTTAAACTACTTATATCATTATATACCTTATCCGATTTTTCATAATGTATTTGTCAAGATAGTTCTGTACATTTATTATTTTATTAGTATGTAATATATCATTAAGTACATTAAATAACAAGTTAAATTATAATAATTCAATTCTAATTCCTATAACACCATATTTTAATTGATTATCAACAGTATAAAAACGACATAGTTCATCCATTAATTCATTCTTAGTCATTGAAACATCTGCTAATATAGAAATATCCAAATCTTTAAACATATCATAAAAAGAATTATATCTTAATAATCCAATAACCTTTGCACGAAAAATATCTTTTAATTTTGGTTCTTTATAAAATTTTATAATATCCCCAATTTTAATTTGTTGTCTTTTTTCGTCATAAAGTCTAAGTTCAATTCTTTTTGTACCATTTAGTATATAATTATAATATTTATCTTGTAATTTCATTTCATGTTCCATAATATATTTCCTTTCTTTCTAATTATATCATGTATCAAAACAAATATAAAAATCATTTCTATAGATTTAATATTAGACAATTTATTTAGACAATAAATGTTAAAATTTTATATTATAAAAATAATCTTCATGAGGCGAAATATGAAAAATAAAATAAATATTATGTTTATAGTTTTTGTATTGTTTATTACAGGATGTAATAATAACAATTTAGACCAAGAAAAGATTATATTAGATAGCTTATCATTAGAAGAAAAAATAGCTCAAATGCTTATAATATATCATCCAAGTAATGAATATGATGAAAAAATAAAAAGTATTATAAAAGAATTAAAACCAGGTGGATTTATACTAATGAATAATAATATTTCTACCTATGATAAAACATTAAATTTAGTTACAAGTATGCAAAATGACTCGGAAATACCTATGATAATAGCTATTGATCAAGAAGGAGGTTCCGTTCAAAGATTAAAAAGTATTAGTGATGTTGAAGTTACTGATATACCTTATATGTATTATTTAGGACAAACTAATAACAAGGATTTAGCATATTCAGTAGGCAAAATTATGGCAAGACAATTAAGGACTATTGGCGTTAATCTTACTTTTGCACCAGTAATGGACGTATACACCAATGTTAATAATACAGTAATAGGAAAAAGAAGCTTTGGAAGTGATGTAGAAACAGTATATAATATGGCAACATCTTTAAAAAAAGGTATAGAAGATAATGGAATAAATACATGTATTAAACATTTTCCTGGACATGGTGCTACCGAAACTGATTCACACATATCACTACCTATTGTAAATAAAACTATTGAAGAATTAGAAACTAGTGATTTAATCCCATTCACAAAATCTATTAAAAATACTAATATGATTATGATAGGACATATTGCCCTTCCTAATATAACTAGAGACAATACTCCTTCATCTATCTCAAAAGAAATAATTACTAGCCTGCTAAAAGAAAAATACAACTATCAAGGATTAGTAGTAACAGATGCCCTTAATATGAAAGCGCTAACTAATAATTATACATATAAACAAATATATATTATGGCAATAAATGCAGGTGTAGACTTATTACTTATGCCAAATGATCCACAAAAAGCAATTGATTACATAAAAGAAGCAATTATTAATAAAGAAATAGATGAAAATACTATTAATGAGTCAGTTTATAAAATATTAAAATATAAAAATAATAATATAAAAAATAATTATTTAGATAAATCATATTTAAATAAAAAAGAATATGAAAACATATTAAGACAAATTAAAGTTAATGAATAAAAAACAATTAATATCCAATCTAATCGTAGAAAAATACTAAAAATAATAATAGTTTATTTACCGATTTTTTATATACAAAGTAATTTCTACTATGACTTTTTACATATAGACATTTCTAAGATTTAATGTTATAATTAACTAGAGGAGGAGTGAAATGAAAAAAATATTAGAAAACAAAAAAATATTGTTTGGAATATTAGGGACTTTAGCAGTCATTGCCATCATTATTGTTGCTATTCTTTTAACTCTAGGTAATAAAAAGTATACAATATCTTTTGATACTGATGGAGGAAATAGTCTTGAAAGTATAACTGCTAAAGAAAAAGAAACAGTAACATTACCAATAGCGGTAAAAGAAGGATATATTTTCAATGGTTGGATTGATGAGACAGGAAAAATAATACCAAGCATATATGTTGTAACTAAAGATGTTACATTAAAAGCAACTTGGATTAGTGAAACAGCTGATACCATTACAATTAAATTTGATACAAATGGAGGAAGTAAAATTGAAGACATAATTATTGTCAAAGGAGAAACTTTAAAACTACCACAAAATCCAACAAAAGCAGGATATAAGTTTGTAACTTGGGAAACTGAAAATGGAACACCAATTTATAATGAAGCATTATTAAGCGAAAGTGTGACTTTATATGCAGTATGGGAAAAAGAACCATCAAGTAGTAGTTCAAGTAAAGAAAGTAAACCTTCTTCAAGTACAACATTAGTTGAACCAACAGGAGTTGAATTAAATACAACAAACAAGACTATGGTAGTTAATACTACTGATAAACTAGTAGCAACAGTTAAACCGGATAATGCTAAAGATAAAACAGTAACATGGAGTAGTAATAATCCTAATGTTATTACTGTCGATAAAAATGGTAACATAAAAGCTGTAGGTTTAGGAGAAGCAACTATAACGGTTAAAACATCAAATGGTAAGACTGCTACCGCAAAAGTGACTTCTGATGTAAGAAGTATAACACTTTCAGTAGTAAACAAAACAATTTCTAAATATGGTACAATTACTAGTACAACAATCACTGCTAATATTGATTCTAATGGTTATAGTGTTCCAAATAGTTTAATTACTTGGTCTGCACCAGATGCAACTGGTTATACTGCACCAGCGTATATTAGTATAAATGGAAAAACAGCCACTCTAACAGCACGTGATTGGTGGGGCAGTACTTCTAGCATACCTGTTACAGTAAAAGTTAATAATAAAGAAGCAAAAACAACAATTTATGTTGAACCAAAAATAAACATTAGCAATCGTTCAAATGGCATAACTTGTAATGAAAGAGATGAAAGACTATATTGTACCTTTAAAGGTGAAAAAAGTTTACACCTACAATCAAATATAGACGTAACATGGGAGTACTACCAAAATAGTCCTATCATAGCAGGCATCGAAGGTAAAGATAATAGAAATTTAAAATTATCAGTTCAATATGTTAGTCAAAATGGGTTAAATATTAAAGCTAAATCAAAAGCTGGACAAGTAAAAGAAATTGTTTTAACACCAACAGTGTAGATAATTAAAAGAGGACATATCCTCTTTTTTCATAGTTTAAAAACCTTACTTGCTTAGAATAATATTTTATTATATAATAAGCAGTGTTAAGAAAAGGAGAAATAATAATGGCTTTTAAAATAGGTGATATAAATATAGAAAATCAAGTAGTAATGGCGCCAATGGCTGGTATTTCTAATCCTTCATATATGAAAATAATTGAAGAAATGTCTGCAGGATTAGCATTCACCGAATTATTAAGTACTGAAGCAATTGTTAGAGATAATAAAAAAACTTTTGATATGTTAAATGGTATTGAAACATTAAAAATGCCTATTGGAGTTCAAATATTTGGTTCTAATCCCGAAACAATGGCTAAAGCTGCTAAAAAATTATGTCAATTGTACCCAATAAAAATAATTGATATAAATATGGGGTGTCCTGTACCAAAAGTTGCTGTTAAATCAAATTCTGGATCTGCTTTGTTAAAAAATCCACAATTAGTATATGACATAGTATCCCAAGTGAAAAAAAATGTAGATGCCGAAGTTACTGTAAAAATAAGAAGTGGCTGGGACAGCAAAAATATAAATGCTATAGAAATTGCTAAAATATGTGAACAAGCCGGAGCAAGTGCTATTACTATTCATGGAAGAACAAGGAGTCAAGGATATTCAGGAGATGTTGACTTAGATATTATTAAAAAGGTTAAAGAGAATGTTTCTATACCCGTTATTGGAAATGGTGATATTAAAGATGTTTATAGTGCTAAAAAGATGCTTGAATACACTAAATGTGATGCCATAATGATAGGAAGAGCTTTATTAGGAAATCCATGGTTAGTTAAAGAAATAGATACATATTTAAAAACAGGAAATTTATTACCACAACCAACTTATATAGATAGAATAAATATGTGTTATAAACATTTAAACTATCTTATGGAGTTTAAAAAAGAAAATGTAGCTGTCCTTGAAATGAGAAGTCATATTGCATGGTATGTTAAAACTATACCTTATCATAAAGAAATAAAATTAGCTTGTTTTAAAGCAAAAACTTATACCGAAATTATAGAAATACTTGATAATTACAAAAAAAAATTATATAATTATGAAGAAGGTGATTAAATGAATTCTGGTTTTTTTGAAAGAATGGTAGCATATATATTAGATATATTTATTGTTTCACTCGTTTTTTCATTAGTTGTATCTGGATTAAGCGCTGATACAGAAACATCTGAAAAAATGACAAAATTAACTGAAAACTTTGTTAATGGTGAAGTAACACAAGAGAAATATATAGAGGAATACAATAATTTACTATACGAATCACAAAAAAATAATGTCATAGCTAATAGTTGTCAAGTTATATTATTTATTGGTTATTTTGTAGTATTCCAAGCATTAAATAAAGGACAAACAATAGGTAAAAAACTACTTAAAATTAGAGTTGTAGATAATGAAACTAATAATCCTGTTAATATGAAGCAAATTATTCTTAGATCATTATTTATATATAATGTTATTTCAATGATATTAAGTATTTTATTAGTGTACATTATACCAAAAAATAATTATTTCGTTGGAGTATCATTAATCACAATAATAGAGTCTATTTTTATAATAATTACTACCATAATGGTTGTATATAGAAAAGATAAAAGAGGACTACATGATATAATTGGAAAAACTAAAGTTATATCAGAAAGAGGGTAAAGTATGGAACACACAGAACAAGAATTAGTTAGAAGAGAAAAGTTAGATTACCTGGTTAGTAAAGGTATTAATCCTTTTGGTAGTAGGTTTGATGTTACTTCTAATTCCAAAGAAATTAAAGAAGCGTGCTCTGATAAAACAAATGAAGAGTTAGAAGAAATGAATATGCAAGTTAGGGTAGCTGGTAGAATTATGACTAAAAGAGGAAAAGGAAAAGCTGGATTTATGCATATTCAAGACAAATATGGACAAATTCAAATATATGTTAAGTTAGATAACGTAGGAGAAGAGGAATATGATTTATTCCTACGAGCTGACTTAGGAGATATCGTTGGAATAGATGGAACAGTGTTTAGAACACATATGGGTGAATTATCTATTAAATGTACAAAATATACTCACTTAGTAAAAGCACTAAGACCACTACCAGATAAATATCATGGACTTGTTGATGTTGAAGAAAGATTTAGAAGAAGATATGTAGATTTAATTATGAATGAAGATGCAAGAAGAGTAGCTTTTGCTAGACCAAAAATAATAAGATCAATTCAATCATATTTAGATAATTTAGGATATGTTGAAGTAGAAACACCTGTTTTAAATAGTATTCTAGGAGGAGCAGCAGCAAGACCTTTCATTACACATCACAATGCATTAAATATGGAATTTTACTTAAGAATAGCTACAGAATTACCTCTAAAAAGACTTTTAGTCGGAGGAATGGATGCTGTTTATGAAATAGGTAGATTATTTAGAAATGAAGGAATGGATAGAAATCATAATCCTGAGTTTACAACAATAGAATTATATAAAGCATATAGTGATTTAGAAGGAATGATGGATATTACTGAAAATATTATTGCTAATGCTGCAATGACTGTAAATGGCACTACAGATATTACTTGGAAAGGTCATACTTTCTCTTTGGCTCCTAAGTATAAAAGAATACATATGGTAGATGCTATTCGTGAAGTAACAGGAATAGATTTCTTTAAAGATATGTCTCTAGAAGAAGCCAAAGAACTTGCTATTAGTCATAATATTCCTATTGAAGAACATTTTTCATATGGACACATAGTTAATGCTTTCTTTGAAAAATATGTTGAAGAGACTATTGTTGAACCAACATTCGTTTATGGACATCCAATTGAAATTAGCCCATTAGCTAGAAAAAGTTCTGATCCTAGATTTACAGAAAGATTTGAGTTGTTTATATGTGGTGGTGAATATGCCAACGCCTTTACCGAATTAAATGACCCAATTGATCAATATGAAAGATTTGTAAATCAGATGAAAGAAAGAGAACTTGGTAATGATGAAGCTAACGAAATGGATATAGATTTTATTGAGGCCTTAGAATACGGCATGCCTCCGGCAGGTGGTATGGGTATGGGTATAGATAGATTAGTAATGATGCTAACAAATAGTGAAAATATTAGAGAAGTAATATTGTTCCCACACATGAAAAAGAAAGATTAAATAGGGTTTTACAAAACAAAGGAGGATATATGAAAAAACATGGTTTGTTTAAAATTTTAGGAATAATTATGTTTATCATGATTATTCTAAGTTACTTCCTAAAAGGAAGAGGAGGAGAATTTAATTATATTGGTTTAGGAGATGTTTTCTTAAATGGTCTTCAATCAATGTATTATTTCTTCGATACAGTTTTATTTATATTTGTTATTGGAGGATTTTATGGTGTATTAAACAAAAGTAGTTCATATAAAAAACTACTAGATAAAATAGTTACTTCTGTAAAACCACTTAATAAGAAATTTATTTATGCTGTAATAATAATATTTGCTATAGTAGCATCACTAACAGGAAATGTATTACCACTTTTGATATTTATACCATTTGTCATTTCTATAATTCTATTATTAGGATATGATAAATTAGTAGCAATATCAGCTACTGTAGGAAGTACACTTATCGGATACATTGGAGGAATATTTGTAACATTTAGGAATCCAGCTGATTATTATGGTGTAAGTACTACTACTTTTGAAGAATTTGTGGGACTAGAAAATAAATTTGCTAATATTTTTCCTAAATTATTACTATTATTTGCAGCAATCGCATTACTAATATTCTATATAAGTAAACATATTAAGGCAGTTGAAGAGAAAAAAGTTAAATATGAAATAAATGATAATACAGATTTATTAGTTACTGAAGTAAAAGGAAATTACAAAGATATAAAGACTTGGCCAATTATAGTAATTTTATCATTAATATTTATACTGATGGTATTAGGTATGATGCCTTGGAATTCATTATTTGGTATAGATTGCTTTGATAAATTTCATACTTGGTTAACAGGTTTATCAATTAAAGAATTTGCTATATTCCCTAATATTATTTCAAAATATTTCAAAGGATTTGGAGCATGGATTGAATTAGGAAACTATATGATGTTAATGATATTATTACTAGTATTTATCTTTATTATTAAATTAGTATCTAAAATGAAATTTGATGATATGATAGAAGGCTTTATTGAAGGAGCTAAAAAAATGTTACCTTCAGTAGCACTAGTACTTACAGCATATACTATATTAGTTTGTGTATATAACAATGGATTTATAGAAAATATGATTACTAGTTATGGCAAATTTAATTTTGGATTATCTAGTTTAATTGCTATACTAGGATGTATAACACATGTTGATATCTATTACATTGCATCAAGTGTATTTTCTCCAATGTTAGCATTAATTACAGATGAAACAATATTATCTTCTGTAGCTATTCTATTCCAAGGAATTTATGGAATAATATCTATAGTAGGACCAACAAGTATCATCTTAATCGTATGCTTAACATACTTAGATGTACCATATACAACATGGTTAAAATACATATGGAGATTTATTCTATATTTAGTAGTATTATTAGCTTTAGTAGTAGTATTAACTATATTTTTATAAGAAAAATTAAGTCACATACTGTGGCTTTTTTTATATAGTTTGGTTAAAATAATACTATAAAAAAAAGTATTATTATGATAAAATAATATTACATTATTTATGGAGGAAATTATATATGAAAGTAAAATATACATTATTACATAATGATAAAAATACAAAGGCAAGATATGGAACATTAGAAACAAACTATGGAAAATTTGAAATGCCCATGTTTATGCCCGTAGGAACACAAGCAACAGTAAAAACATTAGATTATCGTGATCTAAAGGAAATAAATTCAGGAATCATATTAGCTAACACATATCATTTATGGATAAGACCAGGAGAAGACATTGTAGATAAAGCAGGTGGCTTACATAAGTTTATGAATTATAATGGACCAATATTAACTGATAGTGGTGGATTTCAAGTATTCTCACTAGCTAAACCCAAAAATATAAAAGAAGAAGGAGTAACATTTAAAAATCACTTAAGTGGAGAAAGGTTATTATTAACACCAGAAAAATCAATTCAAATACAAAATAAGTTAGATAGTGATATTGCTATGTCTTTTGATGAATGTATACCATATCCAGCAACTTACAAATATGCAAAAGAATCAACTGAAAGAACTCTACGTTGGGCAAAAAGAGGAAAAGAAGCTTTTAACAATGAAAGACAATCATTGTTTGGCATAGTCCAAGGAGGAGAGTATCAAGATCTAAGAGAATTTAGTGCTAAAGAAACAGTGAAAATAGGCTTTGATGGTTATGCTATCGGAGGAACTAGTGTTGGTGAAGGAAAAGACGTTATGTATAAAATGATAGAAGATGCTATCAGGTATTTACCAAAAGATAAACCAAGATACCTAATGGGAGTAGGAGATCCAATAGATTTATTTGAAGGAGTAAAAAGAGGGGTAGATATGTTTGACTGTGTTCATCCAACAAGACTAGCAAGACATGGTCACGCATTTACAAAATATGGAAAAATAAATATAAAAAATAATAAATATAAAGATGATTTCACACCTATAGATATGACTTGTGATTGTGAATGCTGTAAGAATTACACTAAAGCATATATAAGACATTTAATAACTTGTGATGAAACATTAGGGCAACGATTATTATCAATTCATAATCTAAGATTTTTAATAAGAATAATGGAAAATATTAGAGAGTCTATTAAAGAAGACAGATTTTTAGATTATGAAAATACTTTTATGACTGATTATTTAAAATATAAAGACAAATAAATAATGTAAAGTTATAAAAAAAGATAAAATAATTAATTATCATGTGTTATTATTATAATAGAGGGATATAAATGAAAAGTACTAAATTAGATAAACAACTTTTATTTATAATGATAGCATTAACCATTTTTGGTATGATTATGATACTAAGTGCTTCATCAATGGCATCATATATGAGATATAACAAAAGTATTAATTACTACTTAATTAGACAAGGAATATTTGTTTTATGTGGATTAATAGCCTTTTTAATAACTTTGTATTTTCCCACAAAAGTATTCAAAAAAACATCATTTACAGTAACAATACTTATAACTATATCATTATTTTTGCTATTAATAATAGGGGATAAATTTAACCCAACAGCCAAAAGTTGGTATTATATAGGACCAATATCATTACAACCAAGTGAGTTTATTAAACCATTTCTAATTCTATTTCTAGCCAATTACTATGAAAAAAATAAAGATCACTTAGATGACCAAATAACAATATTAAAACCAATGATGCTATGTATAATAGTCTTTTTATTGGTAGCTATGCAACCAGACTTAGGAACTGCCAGCATAATTGCCTTAATATCATTAATCATATATTATGTTATACCTGTTAGAAAAGGTCAAAGAAAAATAGTTACCAGAATACTCCTTATTGGAGGAACAGCCTTTGCTTTTTTTGCAGTACTTACAAATTTTTCATTTCTAAAAGACTATCAAAAAGAAAGATTAAACTTCTTACGTCCATGTGAAAGATATTCTGAAGATTCTGGATATCAACTATGTAACAGTTTAATTGCTTTTAAAAATGGTGGATTAAAAGGAAAAGGAATTGGTGAAAGTACTCAAAAATACTTGTATTTACCAGAAGCACATACCGATTTCATATATCCAATAATCGTAGAAGAATGGGGATTAATCGTTGGCATAATAATAATATTAATATATCTATATATGCTATACAGAATGATAAAAATAACCAAAAATGCACAAACCCTAAGTAATTCTATAATAGGAATAGGCGTAACATCATATTTCTTCTTACATATTGTAATTAATCTATTGGGTGTTATGGGGTTAGCACCATTAACTGGAGTTCCACTACCATTCCTATCATATGGAGGATCATATACCTTAACGATTTTCTTCGCTATGGGATTAATACAAAGAGTAAACTATGAAACATATAAACACAATAACAAAACAACCCATTCAAAGAAAAAAAGAATATCTACTTAGACTACAAAAATTAGTAGTCTTTTTATCTCAAAAATTACCATTTATTTTCTTGTAAAAAATGTGTAAAATAACTTGATATAAAATGTTCTTATGCTAGAATATTAAGTCAAGAAAAGGAAGTGATTAGCTTTATTATTATATATATAGTTATAGTAATAAACTAATCATTTTTTTAAAGAAAGTAGGTTGTTCTATGATTGAAACTAATTTACCAGTACTCTTGTTAAAAGAATTAATTTTACTTCCTTTTAACGAAATTAGAATAGAAATATCTAAAGGAGAAGATAAAAAAGTATTAAATATAAGTGAACAAAATCATGAAAATTACATCCTTTGTGTCAATGTCCCTGATTTTGTTGAAGAAAAACCAAGTATAAGACATCTACCCAAAATAGCTATTTTAGCTAAAATAAAATCAAAAATAGAACTACCAAATGGATTAGTTAGACTAGTTTTAATAGGTATAGATAGGGTAGAAGTTTTAAACTATGTTGAAGATAATGATAATAATTTATATTCATATGTTGTAAGTACTAAAGAATATGATTTTGATGAAATGGAAGCAACAGCCTTAAAAAGAATTCTATTAAAAGATTTAAATGAATATATAGAAATATCACCATATATATCTAATAATGTATTAGGAAGAATTAATGGAATAAATAACATAGGAAGATTATCAGATATTATAGCCTTTGAACTACCAATAGATTATCATGATAAATTAAAATATATTGAAATGACTAATCCTATGAATAGATTAAAATTAACTATTGAAGACCTACATAAAGAGATAGAAACTGTTAAAATAGAAGATGAAATAGAAACAACACTAAAATCAAAAATAGATATAGAACAAAGAAATTATATATTAAGAGAAAAAATAAGATTAATAAAAGAAGAACTAGAAGAAGATAACTTAAAAGAAAATGATATAAAAGAGATAAAACAAAAATTATTGTCTCTACAAGCACCAGAAAAAATAAAAGAAAGAATTCAAAAAGAAATAGAAAAATATGAAATGCTCTCTGATAATTCACCAGAAGTAGGAATAATTAGAAATTACATAGAATGCCTAATGTCACTACCCTGGGAAATATCTACAGAAGACAATAAAGATATTTCTAAAATAAAAAATGTTTTAGATAATAGTCATTATGGATTAAATGAAATAAAAGAAAGAATTATAGAATATATAGCTACTAAAGATATATGTGATAAAGACCAATCTATAATTTGCTTTGTAGGTCCTCCTGGAGTAGGAAAAACAACAATGGCTAAATCAATTGCTAATGCCTTAAATAAAAATTTTGTTAAAATAAGTGTGGGGGGCTTAGATGATGTAAGTGAGATAATTGGTCATAGAAAAACATACATAGGATCATATCCAGGAAAAATTATTCAAGGATTAAAGAAAGTTAAATCTAATAATCCAGTATTTTTAATAGATGAAATAGATAAAATGAATTCAAATAATAAATCAAATCCAATAGCATCTCTATTAGATATATTAGATAAAGAACAAAATAACAGATTTGTAGATAATTATATTGAAGAAGAATTTGATTTATCAAAAGTAATGTTCATATTAACAGCAAATGATCTATCATCCATTCCAACTGAAATAAAAGACAGATTAGAAATCATAGAATTAAATAGTTATACTATCGAAGAAAAAGAAAGTATTGCAGAAGAATATATTATTCCATCACTAAATAAAGAATATAATTTGAATTTAACATTCTCAGATAAAGTAATTAAAGAAATAATTATATATTACACAAAAGAAGCTGGTATTAGAGAACTAAATAGATGTATAACAAATATTTATAGAAAACACATTACATACTCATATGATGGTAATGAAATAGAAGATATAAAAAAGTACTTAGGTAACTATAAATATAAATATTTATATAATAATAAATGTGCTAAACCAGGTATAGTCAATACATTAGCTTATACCCCATATGGTGGATTAGTTTTAAAAACCACATCTGTCTACTACAAAGGAAATGGTAATATAGAAATAACGGGACAAATAGGAAATGTCATGAAAGAAAGTACCACCATTGCCCTAAGCTATATAAAAGAAAATAGTGAAATATTTAATATTGATTATAGTCTATTTACTAATAATTTTCATATTCATTTTGAAGAAGGAAGTATTCCTAAAGATGGACCATCAGCTGGAGTTTCCATAGTTACATCTTTAATTAGTACTTTAAAAAAGATGACTATACCTAATACTGTAAGTATGACTGGAGAAATAACTTTAAGAGGTAAAATATTACCAGTGGGAGGATTAAAAGAAAAACTAATAACTGCTACAATAAGTAATATAAAAACAGTTTATGTTCCATTAGATAATAAAGAAGAAGTAATGGAAATAGATAAAAGTATAACATCCAAATTAAAAATTAAATATGTTGATGATTATATAGAAATATATAATGATTTATTCCAAGAAAAATAACACTATCAAAGTGTTATTTTTCATAGTGATGGCAAGTATTTTGTAATTAGATAAGAATTATCAGCAATTAAAAAGAGTAAATTAGTTTTAGTAATTATTTGCCTTTTCACCATATCTAGCTATCAAAAAAATAAGAGAAACAGAAATAATAACAAGTCTAAGCTTTTTAAAAATACAGAGAAGTTTAGAGTATACTCGAAACTATTTGACAAAATAAAAATAAAATGATAAAATATATTCAAATAATAGAAAGGAAAGAAAAGTTATGATAAAACGTGAAATGTATTTAAAAAAAATAAGAGACTCATACGATAGCGAACTTATAAAAATAATAGTGGGAGTTAGACGTTCAGGAAAATCAGTATTAATGATGCAAATAATAGATGAATTAAAAGAAAAAGGAATTAATAAAGATCATATTATATATATTAATTTTGAGGACTATGATTATACAGATTATACTAAACCTAAAGAATTTAATAAATATATAAAAGATAAAATTAAAGATAATGATAAATACTATTTATTATTTGATGAGATACAAAATGTCGAAGATTTTGAAAAAGTAATAAACTCATTTAGAGTAACAATGAATGTTAGCATATTTATAACAGGATCAAATAGTAAAGTTCTTTCTGGAGATTTATCAACACATCTAGCGGGCAGATATATTAATATAAAAATGATGCCATTTACATTTTCAGAATATTTAGAACTTCAAAATAGTCAAGGAATAATTAAAGATAAAGATGAAGCTTTTTTAGAATATGTAGAATGGGGGGGGATGCCTCAAATATATAATTCTACAAGTATTCAAGAAAGAAAAATGTACTTAAGAGATTTATATAATACAGTTATTTTAAAAGATATTGTTGAAAGAAACAATATAAAAGATGTTAACCTTTTAAATAGAGTAATTCAATTTATGATGGAAAATATAGGTGGTGTAATATCTGCAAACTCAATAACAAAATTTTTAAAAAATGATAATGTTATAACAAGTGTAGATACAGTTTTAAATTATATTGAATATATAAATAATTCAATGATAGCGAGTAAAACTAGCAGATATAACATAAGAGGAAAATCAGTTATGACATTGCTTGAAAAATATTATGTAGTAGATTTAGGATTATTACAACTAAAAAGTTCTCCAATTGAAAAAAAAGTAGGAGGCAGACTTGAAAATATCGTATACAATGAATTGATAGCTAGAGGATATGATGTTTATATAGGAAAAACAGATAACGGAGAAATTGATTTTGTTGTAGACGATTTTGGAGATAGATTTTATATACAAGTGGCAGATTATTTATCAAGTGATGAAGTAGTAGAAAGAGAATTTGGTGCATATAAAAATGTAGCAGATAATTTCCCTAAATACGTTATAACAATGGATAAAATCAATTATAGCAGAGATGGGATTATTCATAAAAATATAATAGATTGGCTATTAGAAAAATAATAAATATATCAAAGAAACAATGTTAAAAGTAATAAATATGAAGCAAATATAAAATAACACTATCAAAGTGTTATTTTATATTTGCTTCAGGATCACACGTAGAATTTATACCAAGATTATTAAGTATTTGAAGTTCAATATCGGGAATTATATAGGTAGCATGTAATTGACAACCGTTAAGTTTTGATAAATTATCTAAAGACTTAGTAATAATTGGATTAGTAACTGAACAAATACTAAGTGCTAATAAAACCTCATTAAGATTTAAAGTATATTCTTTAAAATTTAGTGTCTTATCTTTTAATTTTAAAATAGGCTCTAATATTTTAGGAGATAACAAGTCAACATCATCTGGTATTTTTGTCGAATATTTAATAGCATTTATAATAGTACTACTAATTGGAGTAAGAAGAGTAGTTTGTCTTCCAGTAATATATTTTTTACCAATACAAATACAAGCCGAAGGCTTACCAGATGACTTCTTCTTTTCCAAAGCTTTAGTAGCTACAATACGATCATTTTCACTAATACCTAATTCATTCATTAGTATCTTAATCCTATTAGGAACTTCTTTATCAACAAGCCCCTTCTTAAAATCAACCATAGCTTTATAATATCTTCTAATTATTTCATCTTTAGAAGCCTCAACAATAACATCATTATCTACTATACATTTACCAATAACATTAACTCCCATATCAGTAGGAGAGTAATAAACATTTTCATTAGTTATTTTAAATAATATTTCTTTTAAAACAGGAAATATTTCCAAATCTCTATTATAATTAACAGCTGTAACACCATATTTTTCTAAATGAAAATAATCTATCATATTTTTATCATTTATATCTGCCGTAGCAGCTTCATAAGCTATATTCACCGGATGCTTTAAAGGTAAATCCCAAACAGGAAAAGTTTCAAATTTAGCATAACCTGCTTTTACTCCGTTTTTATATTCATGATATAATTGTGACAACGAAGTAGCTAATTTACCTGAACAAGCCCCTGGCGCTGACACTACCACTAATGGCTTAGAAGTCTTTACATAAGGATTTGCACCATATCCTTCCTCAGAAACAATAGTGTCTACATCAGTAGGATAACCTTTAGTAAAAGTATGTATATATGAAGTAACATTATAATCATTTAACTTATTTATAAATTGATTAACCCCTTGTTGATTATTAAACAAAGTAATAACAACATTATTAATAGTAATACCAACGCCTCTTAGAAATTCTATTAATCTAAAAACTTCCATATCATACGAAATAATTCTATCAGCTCTAATTTTATTTCTCTCTATATCATTAGCATTAATACACAATATAACCTCAGCTTCATCTTTTAATTCTTGCAATAATTTAATTTTAATATCAGGCATAAAACCAGGCAAAACACGAGCAGCATGATAGTCATCTACCAATTTACCACCAAACTCTAAGTATAACTTATCAAACATTTTAATTTTTTCCCTAATTTTATCTCTTTGTAACTTTAAATATTTTTTACTATCAAAACCAATTTTCATTTATCTCTACTCCTAACTTAATTTAATTATATATTATATTTATAAAAAAATAAATTAAAAAAAATCTTTTTAGTATATAATGTAATTAAATAAAATTATTAAGGAGATTTATGTAAACATTATTATTAGTAAGACATGGACACACTCGTTGGAATACTGAACATTTAATACAAGGTAAGACAGATATCCCACTAAGTATAGAAGGAATAAAAGAATCAAAAAAACTATCTAAAATAATAGACACTACTAAAATAGATATATGCCTATCATCACCATTAAAAAGAACTAGAGAAACCGCCAAAATCATTACAAATGGAAAAAAGAAAATAATATATACTAAAGATTTAATAGAAAGAGATTTTGGAATATATGAAGGAACAAAAGTTGACAATAATCTAATTATAAAATTATGGGATTATGAATTAAATTATCATGAGTGTAATATAGAAAGTATTAAAGATTGTCTAGATAGAGCTAAAAATTTTCTAGATAAATTAAAAAATAAATATCCTAATAAGACAATACTAATAGTAACACATGGTAGTTTTATAAAAGCACTCCATTACAATATTATTGGTTATAATAACAAAACAGATTTTCTATCTTTTAATCCTAAAAATGCAACAATTTATAAATATAATATAGATGAATACAAATTATAACATTTTTTTATCAAAAACTTGTCAATTAACCTTATTTATCTTATAATTTAATTAGAAATGACAAATTGAGAGGACTGGTACAATGATAATTACTTCTTTAAATAATCCAACAATAAAAGAAATATCTAAATTAAAAAACAAAAAATACCGTGATTTAACTAATACTTATCTTGCTGAAGGAGAACATCTTGTAGAAGAAGCATATAAAAATAATATTCTAACAAAAATAATATTACTTGAAGATACCATATGTAACTATGATATAGAAAAAATATATGTAACAAAAGAAGTAATGAAAAAGTTAACTGAATTAGATACTCCTAATAAAATTATAGGTATTGTCAAAAAGAATACACCATTACCAATAGGAAATAAAATACTTATCCTTGACAATATTCAAGATCCAGGTAATTTAGGTACTATTATTCGTAGTAGTGTAGCATTTGATATAGATACAATTGTATTGAGTCCAAATACCGTTGATATATATAATCCTAAAGTTATACGTTCTACACAAGGAATGATATTTTATACTAATATTATCACACTAGAACTAAAAGAGTTTATAAATGAAATAAAAACTAAAAATTACACTATTTTTGGAACTAATGTAAGAAATGGTAAAAATATCAAAGAAATAACCCTACCAGAGAAATTTGCTTTAGTATTAGGAAATGAAGGACAAGGAGTAAGTAAAGAAATAGAGTCACTATGTGATGATAATATATATATAAAAATGTCATCAAAATGTGAAAGTTTAAATGTAAGTGTAGCAACTTCTATTCTTCTATATGAGGTGTATAACAAATGAAATATATAATTATTGGAAAAATAGTAAATACCCATGGAATTAAAGGAGAACTAAGAATCTTATCTGACTTTAAATATAAAGATAAAATATTTAAAAAAGGTTTTCCACTATATATTGGACATACTAAAGAAAAAGAAATAATAAATACATATAGACCACATAAACAATTTGATATGGTAACATTTAATAATTATAATAATATAAATGAAGTACTAAAGTATAAAGGTGAATATGTTTTTATTAATAAAGAAGATTTAGAATTAAATTCTAATCAATACTTAAATGAAGATTTAATTGGATTAGAAGTAATTACACAAAATAAAAGTCTTGGTACTTTAAAAAAAATAGAAAAGTATTCAAGTAAATATGAAACACTCGTTGTAGAAAATAATGGCAAAAGAATACTAATACCATATAATTTTGATATAATAGAAAAAATAGATTTAGATAATAAAAAAATATTTGTTAAATATATTAAAGGTTTAACAGATTAGGAGGTTCTATGGTACCTAGAATAGATATATTGACAATATTTCCAGAAATGTTTGAAGGATTCTTAAATACGTCGATAATAGCAAGAGCAATAAAAAATAAACAAATAGAAATAAATGTCCATAATTTTAGAGACTATTCACTAGATAAACATAAAAGAGTAGATGACTATCCATATGGTGGAGGAGCTGGTATGGTCTTAATGTGTGAACCAATTTTTAGAGCAGTTGAATCATTAAGAAAAGAAGATACAAAAGTCATAATGTTAACCCCATCAGGAGAAAAATTTACAGAAAAAAAAGCCCAAGAATTATCAAAATTTTCCCATATAATTATGTTGTGTGGACATTATGAAGGCTTTGATGAGAGAATAAAAACAATAACAGATATAGAACTATCTATAGGAGATTATGTCTTAACTGGAGGAGAATTACCAGCTATGGTTATAACAGATGCCATAACAAGATTAATACCAGGTGTTATTTCATCATCATCACTACTTAACGAAAGCTTCAACGATGAATATGTCGATTATCCTAATTATACACGTCCAGAAGACTTTAGAGGAATGAAAGTGCCAGAAGTCTTATTATCAGGCCATCACGCTAATATAAATAAATATAGACAAGAAGAAAGAATAAAACTAACAAAGTCTACTAAAAAGGATGGTGAATAAAGATGGAATCAAAAACATATAAAATTGATAGAAAAAGTAATAGTTTAGATATAGTAAATTTAGAATACTCTAACATAGATGGATACAAAATAAAACCAAAAGTAAATAAAGAAAATACCATAAAAGTGGATAATATAATATTCACAAATCCATCACTAATAAAAAAAATAATTAAAAAGAAAATAAATATTAAAATAAAAGAATTATTAAAAGAATTAAAAGATATTGAAGCTGGAACAAATGATTCAACCGGTGATATTCAAAAATCATTAATGAAAGCAGAAAAACTAAGAATAGCTATTATAGAAAAATACGTAAAATATTTAGGAAATACCTATCAAAGTTTATGCTTAAATAAAATACAAATAATAATCAATGAACTAAGATATAAGTTATTTACTAAAATTAATACAAATCAAAATGTTAATTATATAGAATTTGAAGAAAATAGAAAAAAAGGAAGATAATTTATTTTTCGACAAATAATACTATATATCTATTGTATATTATATATGGTGATTATATGAAAAATATTATAAAAAAAGTATTTACTCCTATAATTATGGGAGTAATATTAGGAAGTATCTGTGGTAAGATAGCATATAAAATTTATTCTGATGACTTAGAAAATAAGTTTTCTACAAAAAAAGTATATATCTTAGAATATGGTACATATAATACTTTTGATAATATGAAAGAAGATAATAATCAAAATAATTATATATATTATATAGATAATAACCAGTATAAATCTATCGTAGGAATTACCAAAAATGAAAATAACATAGAAAAAATAAAAAAACTATATAATACAGACCTAAAAGTAAAAGAATTCTATATTGAAGAAAAAGAAATAAATGAAAAGCAAGACGAATTTGATCAAAAACTATCTAATAGTACAAAAGAAGAAGATACAAGAAAGTTATTAGATGATATCATAAACTTATACAAAGAAGATGATAATATGCGTCTAATATCAATAAAATAACTATCAACCTCAAAAGTTGATAGTTATTTTAATTCATAAGTAATTTAGTAATTAGATTTTTATAACTAATACCCATATTTTCTATTAATTTAGGATACATACTTATAGCAGTAAAACCAGGTAAAGTATTAACTTCATTAAAATACAAAATATCATTATTATAGTCATATAAAAAATCAACTCTTGCTAAATCAGATAAACCCAAAATATTAAATATCATATCTGAATAATTTCTAATTTTTCTCTCTAAGTTTTTACTAATATTAGCAGGAATAAGTAATTTACTATCTTTTACATATTTTGCTTCATAATCGTAAATAGTATTTATAGAAACAATTTCCCCAACTTTAGATATAATTCTCTTACCACAATCTAGTATTGCACATTCAAACTCCCTAGCTTTAACATATTTTTCAATAATAACTTTATCATCATATAAAAAAGCCTCCTTAACATGCTTAACAAATTCCTTTTTATTATTACAAACATGTATTCCTAAAGAAGAACCACCCTTACTAGGTTTAACAACTAAAGGATAACCAATATTAGTATGTATTTTATCATTTTTCCTTAAAACATCATATTCTACTTGTGGTAATTCATAATCCTTACATATAATTTTTGTAAATTCTTTATCATAAGAAATAGCACTAGCTAACAAATCAGAACCAACATACTTAACATTACATAATTGAAATAATCCCTCTAAATTACCATTTTCTCCATCATTACCATGAATTATAGAGAATACTTTATCATAACCCTTAATAAATTTAACAACATTATCTATTTTCTTAATATTCCCATTTAACCAATTACCATTATCTAAATAACACAAATTATCATCAAAAATATACCAATTATTACATTTATCAATTCCAACCATAGTCAAATCAAATTTATTATTATCAATATTTTCAATTATATTCTTAGCAGATTTACAAGAAATATTGTGTTCATAAGAATTACCTCCAAATAAAAGTAATATTTTTATCATATACCTCCTTTAATTAATTATATTGTAATTCTTAAATTAATATGATATATTAGAATAAATAAAGGAGGATTTATGACATTAGTTATATTAGCTGCTGGAATGGGAAGCAGATTTGGTGGCTTAAAACAAATTGAACCAATTGATGAATATGGTCATTTTATAATAGATTATTCTATATATGATGCTATAAGAGAAGGATTTACAAAGGTTGTATTTATAATTAAAAGAGAAAATTATGATATTTTTAGAGAAACAATAGGAAAGAGAATAGAAAAGAAAATAGAAGTAGAATATGTTTTTCAAGAAATAGATAATCTACCAGAAGGATATAGCGTACCAGAAGGAAGAATAAAACCATGGGGAACAGCACATGCCATACTTTGTGCCAAAGATAAAGTCGATGAAAACTTTGCTATTATTAATGCAGATGATTTCTATGGAAGAGATGCATATCATGTAATAAGTAAATTCATGAAAAATAATAATACCCATGATAATATTTTAAGATATGCTATGGCTGGATATAAAGTAAAAAACACTCTAACAGAAAACGGAAGCGTTAAAAGAGGAGTATGTGAAGAGGAAAATGGTTATTTAACCAATATAATCGAGTGTAAAGTAGAAAAAGTAGACTCTGAAATAATAGCTACACCTTTAGAAGGTGGTAATTCATTTAAAGTATTAGAAGATGCTCCAGTATCTATGAATATGTTTGCATTTACAAAAGATATATTTGAATATTTAGAAGAAGGTTTTCCATTATTCTTAGATAAACACAAAGAGGATATTGATACATGTGAGTATCTAATACCTTCGGTTGTCTTTGAAGAAATAGAAAACAAAATAGCTACTGTAGAAGTGTTAAAAACAAATGCTATATGGCAAGGAATAACATATAAAGAAGATAAAGAAAAAGTAGTTAAAGAAATAAAAAAATTAGTAGACAACAATGAGTATCCTAAAGACTTATGGAAATAATTAAATTAGTAACTAAGAACCAAAAATTCTTAGTTATTTTTATTGTTATCTTTATTCACTAAAAAATCATTTAAGAATATACTAATAAAGAAAATGGAGGTTAGTGTGAAAAAAATAATAAGTGTAATTATTTTAGTTATTATCTTAGCAATAGTGTCAATATTGCTAATAAAGAAAGAAGAAAATAACAGTAATTTAAAACAAATCACCATAGGTGAAGTAGCTCATAGCGTTTTTTATGCACCAATGTATGTAGCAGATTCATTAGGATACTTTAACGAAGAAGGGTTAGATGTATCAATAGTATTAACCAGTGGAGCAGACAACGTTATGGCTGCAGTTTTATCAGGAGATATAGATATTGGTTTTTCAGGAACAGAAGCTACAATTTATGTATACAAAGGTAACGAAACAGATTATGTCATGACTTTTGCAGGATTAACTCAAAAAGATGGTAGTTTTCTAGTATCAAGAAAAAAAATAGATAATTTTAAAATAAGTGATTTAAAAGGAAAAACAGTAATTGGAGGAAGAAAAGGCGGAATGCCAGAAATGACCTTTGAATGGGCTCTAAGACAAAATGGAATAGATCCACAAAAAGATGTTAATATTGATACATCAATAGCCTTTTCAGCTATGCAAGGAGCATTTGTTTCAGGAATAGGAGACTTTGTTACATTGTTTGAACCTAATGCCACAGCTATAGAAAAACAAGGATTAGGTTACGTTGTAGCTTACATAGGTGAACTAGGAGGAACAGTTCCATATACAGCATTTAATGCTAGAAAAAGTTATATTGAAAATAATCAAGATATTATAAAAAGTTTCTCAAAAGCTATAAATAAAGGTCTATCTTATGTTCACAATAATAAAAGTAATGATATAGCCGAAAGAATAATAGATTATTTCCCTGATACATCTTTAAATGATTTAATCACTATAATAGATAGATACCAAAAAGGTGATGCTTGGAAAAAAGATATTTCTATAAGTCCATCTGAATGGAATCATATCCAAGATATAATTATTGCTTCAAATGAATTAGACGAGTATGTAGACTATGACAAATTGATATATACAAAGTATTTTACAAATTATGACTAATATTATTTCTATTAATAAATTATCAAAAAAATATCATAGCAAAGGGGAAACAACAGCTATCAAAAATTTAACATTATCAGTAAAAGAAGGTGAATACTTAGCTATAGTAGGACCATCAGGATGTGGAAAATCTACTCTATTATCTATTCTATCTGGAATTGAAAAAAAGAGTAGTGGAAGTATTATTTTACATAAAGATAACATAAAGTTTGGTTATATGCTCCAAGAAGATTGTCTATTTCCTTGGCTAAATATACTTGAAAATTGTTTATTAGGATTAAAAATAAAGAAAGAAATAACTAAAGAAAATAAAGAATATGTCATAAAATTACTTAACGATTATGGACTACATGATTTTATATACAGTTACCCAAATAGCTTATCTGGTGGTATGAGACAAAGAGTAGCTTTAATAAGGACACTAGCTATAAAACCAGATATCCTACTATTAGACGAACCATTTTCTGCACTAGACTATCAAACTAGATTAATTCTATCAGAAGATGTATATAAAATGATTAAAGATAATCAAAAAACAGTAATTATGATAACACATGACATTGCCGAAAGTATATACTGAATTAACAAACCATTTAAAAACCCCTAAATATGAAATGATGTGAACCCTGTTTGGTAGACATCAGAAAAAACCTAGGTTAAAAAAATCAAGGGCGAACGATAGTGAGTTCATCTAGACCCTTGATTTTTATTATGCATTTATAATATTTATTCAAATAAAGCTTGTCTTTATTTGTTATTAATTAATAAATTAATAATGTATAGAATATCTTCTGCATATTCAACAATATTTGAGTCTGGTTCTCCCATACCTGGACATAATCGATTATATAATTTATAATCATAACCACCATTATTTTTTAAATATTCTATGACTGCATTCATTTTATATATTATTTCATTATTATTTATCATTTTTATTATATTCTTTCTTTTTGTTAACTTTCTTACCTTTAATTCTTGTTGTATTATAGAATTCTATCCATTCTTCGACTAAAATTATGTAATTTTCTAAAGATGTGATATTATTATTATACAAAGTTTCCTTTTTAAGGAGAGAGTGCCAGCTCTCAATTGGTGAATCATCTATTGGAGTACCTTTTCTGGCCATAGAAATAGTAATACCATTTGATTCACAAATTGCTTTGTATTCATAAGATGTATACTGGAAACCTTGATCACTGTGAATGATAAGTCCAGATACATCTTTTATTTTGGATATTGCTTCATTTAATGTATCCATAACTAATTTGTTATCATTATATTTAGATATTTTATAAGCTACAACTTTTCTATCATATAAATCGATTATTGTTGATAGATACGCCCTTGAGCCTTTAAATATAAGATAAGTTACATCTGTATCCCATACTTTATTTGGTGCATCAGTAGTAAAATTTCTATTTAGCAAATTTGGTTTAACATTATCTTCAATTCTTTCATTCTTATTTTTCTTTTTTGCTTTTCTTATATATTCAGCCATCAAATTATATTTTTTCATTATTCTTAAAACCTTCTTTCCATTCATTACAACCCCATATTTGATTTTTAGGCCTTCCACAATTCTACGATAACCATATGTGCCTTTAGAATCATCAAATATTTCTTTAATTATTAGATAATCAGGATCTTCCTTATTTCGATATTTATAATAAGTTTTAGGACTTATTTCTAATACGGCACACATATTATATAACTTATAATTATCTCTATATAGATTTATAAAAGTTACTTTCTCTCTCGTTGTGCCTTGAGGAAGGCCTGGTATTTTTTTAGTATTTCATATCTTTCTTTATAATCCTCTTTAGTTAATTCTGATTCTTTTGGCCGACCGCTTCGATGTCCAGCATTTGGATATAATTCTGGATGATTAATAAATTTCCTTTTCCAAGTTTTAATTGTATATAATGGTATATTGTATTCTTTAGTTAGTCTTGTTGCCGATCTACCATTTCGAAGTTTTTCTACAATTTCTTTAATCAAATCATCAGTATACTTTGCAAATTTTTGCCCCTTTGAAGTCATAATAAATACACCTCCTTTCGGAGGTGTATTATATCATACCCTTAAATTGGTTTTTTATATTATCTACCCAGAGGGGTGCATTTCAATAACTAAAGGGTTTAACATTGCACTTATATCATAAAGAATACTATATGTATATATAGTGTTGTTTTAATTTTCATAATCCCAATATAATCCAAACACTTTTTATCTTTTCTTTAAAGTTTCAGAAGTTACTTGATTATAAAATCCACCTGGGGCAAAGTATTTACTATCATTTAAAAATTTATTATTGGAAACATAAGCTAAATAAGAATCTAAATCTGTAACATTTGAATATGGATGTGATAATGATACTTCTCCATGACCTGTAAACGCTAAGAATTTTCTTGCTGTAAGATTATCATATCCTAAAAATTCAACAGCTTGTTCAATAAAGGAATGTCCATAATCATGTCCTCTATATAATCTGTGTGAAAATACATCATACGGAAATCTCGCAACTAATCCACTTTTTTCTTGAGCTTCCAAAAAATCTGAATTTCCTCTACTTTCAGCACTACAAACAGCTTCTGCTAATTCTTTTGGTAGAGTACATTTTTCTCGTAAAGTTTTTTCTTTTTCACAAACATCATAATAATTATCAGCCATTATATCTATATGACCATATTGATCTCTTTTATAATCTAGTTTTGGACTAGATTCACCATAAGCACATACTACATAACCACATTTTTCTAGTTCTCTCGCTGTTATTTCATTATAAGGTAAAATACAGGTATGTCCATCTCTAGCTATAAAATTTAGGGTTGAACCATAACAATATACTACTCCCATAGATAGCAATGAATTTTCTCTTTCTGCGACAGCCATACCATTATCATGTACATCAGCAGGAATATCACATTTTTGAATTGCTAATTCCCTCAATTCAGCAGGAATCTCTTTTATTC
>ULOB01035824.1_pt1 | contig 68068 bp, 61 predicted proteins | sample 1952151 | NCBI WGS metagenome assembly ULOB01 (sample SAMEA4835591, study PRJEB28245) | human gut metagenome | biome: gut microbiome; material: fecal sample | place: Denmark | collected 2008
CGCCGTGACGGTGGCAAGGAGGTTTTTTTATGGAGAAAAACAGGACAAAACTTTTTCCCCCCGGCACATTCCAGAAAATGGGGAGTGATATCGCGTCACTCTGCAGGAAGGCTCAGATGCGCTCGAATATAACCAACTAATATGACTATCCGCAAAAATACCCCCAGGCCGCAAGAACCTCTCCTAAACCCACTTCCACCGCAAATCTTTTCTACGCTCCTTCCGAAGGAGTAAGGGACGCTCACCATCGCTACAGGCACCGGAAAGCCATTTTCGCCGTAGATCTGCCCTTCACTCCTTCCGAAGGAGTCGCATTTTCCGGCATTTCCCAACTCCTTCCGAAGGAGTAGGGGACGCTCACCATCGATAGGGATACACGAAGAGCTACTTTGACGAATTTACTTCGGGGTGCACTATGATTTTTAACAAATTGAAAATCAGCGGCCTGCAAATTCCGCTGCACATTAGACCTGTCGCAAAAGAGAGCGAATGTGCAGCACGTTTTGTAACTATTTGATTAACAGAAAGGTTTTCCTTCCCTGTGCACCCCGAAGTAAATTCGTTTAAAGCAGGTTCGAATATTCTGTCCATCACTTGCCCAAAATCAAGAGATTTTCATTATGCGGCAGTTCTCAGATTGTCATACACTCCCTTAATTGCAACAATATACGGAAAGTGCAAAATATGATCGTTTCTTGTGGCAAGGGGTATTTTTGCGGACAGCCATTTCAACTAAATTTTGTAGGGGAGGAAACGCATTGACTAACCTAATGATTGTCAGGCATATAATTCTTCATCACCCCGCCGTAAGCGATTCCAAATGGCTCACGGGAATACTCTAAAATACCAATACACAGCATATCAATTACTTAACAACAATGTTTCCTCCCCGATAAAATTTAGTTCCTTTCTACTATGCATCGGCAGACAGGCAAACCGGGAACGCCCATCGGACAGACCCCATCGGGACCAGCCGAGCAAGACCGGGAAATCAACACAGAACCCGCACCGGGCAATCCGATAACCGGTTCTCTTTCTATGCCGTGGAAGGGCTCTACCAAGGCCATACGGCCTCACATGGTGCTATACAGCCGTCAAACCTTCGTGAGAGCAGCCTGAATGACGTTGTCAATCGCAGCGATGATGGGATAGAAGGCCCTGTCGTCCAAAGGAGAGTAGCGGCCTATGAGGGCCCGGAGCTGGATGAGGACGATATCTCCCGAGACGGCCCACTGACGCGAATCGACGGAAACACCGCACCGCGAAAGATATGACAGGAAGCCTTCCTCCAGATTCATGCTGTCCAGCAAGACATTCAGCTCATCCAGGTTATCTACCCCGCGCAGTTGCCGGCGGTACATGTCCGCAACCTCCGAAGAGTATTTGACTGCCAGGGCCTGACGGTTGATACGCACCAGCAGGTCCGTCACTCCGACAGTGTCCACGGGGACGAACACATCGGGGATGATGCCGCCTCCGCCGTAGACCACCTTGCCTTTGGGCGTCACATAGCGCAGGGAGTCGTTGCGCACTATGCTGTCCGCACTGGTCATCTCCCCATGCTCGTATCTTTCATAGATATCGTAGACATATCCCAGATCATCTCCGGGAACGTAAGGCTTCTGGATGCATCTGCCGGTAGCGGTATAGAAACGGGCCACAGTCAGGCGGATACCAGAGTTGTCGGTAAAGAATATAGGTTCCTGGACCATACCCTTGCCGTAGGTGCGGCGGCCGTAGATTACCGCCCGGTCATTGTCCTGCATGGCACCTGCGAATATCTCGCTGGATGAGGCACTGCCCTCGTTGACCAGCACGGAAAGCTGCACGTCCAGGCACTTACCGCTGCCGTCCGCATAGAAATTCTGTCGCGGGCGGTGCGCTCCTTCCATATAGACTATAAGGCTTCCCTCAGGCAGAAACTCGTTGGAAAGCGGCAGGGCCTGGTCCAGGTATCCTCCGGTATTGTCCCTCAGGTCGAATATCAGCCGTGTCATCCCGGCCTCAAGCATAGGAGGCAGGGCTGTGGAGAACTCCGCGTAGCTGGTACGGGTGAATTTGGAGAGTTTCATGTATCCGGTAGTATCGTCTATCATGTAGGCCACGTCGATACTCTTGACAGGTATCTTGTCCCGGATGACGTCGAACTCTACCATCTCCCTGTCCCTCATGATTCCCAGATGAACGGTAGTTCCCGAAACTCCCTTGAGCATTCCCACCAGGGAGTCCTGATTGATCTTCACCCCGGCCACAACGCGACCGTCCACCGATATGATACGGTCTCCGGATATCAGCCCTGCCCGCTCGGAGGGTCCGCCGGCTATCACACTGATGATGATGGCAGTATCTTCCGGCACGTTGAATGTCACCCCGATACCGTCGAAGTTGCCTTCCAGCTCGGCATTGGCCTCCTCGAGACTCTTGGGCGGCAGGTAGACCGAGTGCGGATCGAGTTCACGGAGTATAAGCGGCAGGATATCCTCGGTCACCTTGTCATAGTCTATGCTGTCCACATAGTTCTGCTCTATCTGCTCCAGCACCAGCTTTACCTTGTCCCAGCCGTGGCCGGACTCCAGCATGGCCTGACGCTCCGCCCTACGGTTCATGAGATTGGCCAGAATGCCTCCGGCCATGAGCAGAATCAGCGCCCAGAGGACATTCCTGAGAATCTTTAATCTATCAGGTTCAGGCATGGCTACGGCATATCATATTTGCAGACCTCGACACCTGCCCTGCGCAGCAGTTCGATACCGTCCCGCACACTGTACTCGATAAGATATACGACCCGCCTGATACCGGCCTGGATGATGAGCTTGGCGCACTCCATGCAGGGGGCGTCGGTAACATAGAGGGTCGCACCCTGGCTGTTGTTGCCGGACTTGGCCACCTTGGTGATGGCGTTGGCCTCGGCGTGCAGCACGTAGGGCTTGGTCTTGCCTGTAGCGGGATCCTCGCAGATATTCTCGAAGCCGGCGGGGGTCCCGTTGAAACCGTCCGAGATGATCATCCGGTCCTTGACCAGGAGGGCCCCCACCTTCCTGCGGGTACAGTAGGAGTTTTTCGCCCATACCCTGGCCATTTCCAGATAGCTGCGGTCAAACTGCTCTTGTTTGGTCATATTGTCCTATATAAATAAACTAATTGTTGTTTCGCTGATAGAGATATCTCTTGATGCTCTTCTTGGGGGTCTTCTCGAACTCCTCGGGGAAGAGCTCGACGGCTCCCACCTTGCAGTAATTGGGCTGATGGGTGTTCATCTCCTTGACGCTCTGCTGTATCCTGGCCAGCATCTCGTCCTTGGTAAGCCCGTCGGCGGCAGCCAGCTCGGTGTCGGCATAGACCAGGGCGCGGAGTCCGCCGTTGTCCTCTATCACGAGGGACTCGATTACGTAGGGCATATTGTTGATCTCGCCCTCAATCTCCTCGGGATAGATGTTCTGTCCGGAAGGACCGAGAATCATGCTCTTGCAGCGGCCTTTGATGAACAGGAATCCGTCGGAGTCAATCACACCCATGTCTCCGGTACGGAACCAGCCGTCTTCGGTAAATGCCTCGGCAGTAGCCTCTTCGTTCTTGTAATAGCCCAGGAAGACGTTGTCGCCCTTGACCAGAATCTCACCGGGCACGTTCTGGGGATCGGCAGAATCTATCATAATCTGCATCCTCGGGGCAGCCTTGCCGCAGGAGTAGAGCTTGGTCTGGTTCCAGCGGGCGTATGTGATGATGGGGCCGCACTCTGTCATCCCGTAGCCCACGGTGAATCGGAATCCGATACGGCGGAAGAATGCCTCGGCCTCGCGGTTGAAGGCTGCACCTCCGATAATCACCTCGTCGAACTTGCCGCCGAAGGCCTCGTCGAGCTGGTTGTTGATCTTCTTGAGTATCTTCTCGTCGATGACGGGAAGCCTGAGCAGCAGGCGGATGTCCCTGCGGTTGATGATAGGCTCGAGCTTCTTCTTGTAAATCTTCTCGATGACCAGAGGTACGGTGACGATAAGGTCGGGCTTGACGGAGCCCATGGCGTCGAGGATGATCTTGGGTGTCGGAAGTCTGGTGAGGAAATGCACGTGGCTGCCGGAGCAGAACTCCACCAGGAACTCGAACATCATACCGTACATGTGGGCGGTGGGGAGCATGGACACGCAGTTGGAGGCATTGTCCAGATGGCCGTGCACCTCGAAGCCGAAAAGGACGTTCGAGAGCAGGGAACGGTACGGCAGCATGACCCCTTTGGAGAATCCGGAAGTCCCGGAGGTATAGTTGATCATGGCCAGCTCCTCGGGGGAGTCCTCGTAGTAATTTACACAGTCCGGATGGAAGCTCCGGGGATATTTCTTGCCAAAGAGCTCGTTGAGGTGCTCCCGGGTATGGGTTATCTTCTCATTGGAAGCATAGAGCAGGGAAAAATCGTTCATCAGGATGATGGCGTCGAGGCCGGGCATCTCCGACTGGGAGAGACCTTCCCACACCATGTCACCCACAAAGAAGACGCGGGCTTCGGAGTGGTTCACCAGATGATAGATGTTTCCGCTCTTGAACTCGTGCAGCAGGGGAACGGGCACGGCTCCGTAGGTCAGGGCGGCCAGGAATGATACGGCCCAGTTGGCCTGGTTCCTGGAGCAGATGGCGATCTTGTCGCCGCGCTGCAGTCCGCACATCTCGAGCATGATGTGGATCTTCTCGATCCTGCGGGCCACGTCCCGGTAGTAGAGGGTCACTCCGTTGTAGTCGGAGAGCGCGGGGCAGTCCCAGTTCTTCTTGATGCTCGCTTCGATGATCTTGTTCAGTGATTTAGGCTGTTCCATACTGTAGGTTTTAGTAGTGTTGCTGTTATTCATAATCTCAGTCTGTTTCTAGTTGAATGTCTGCATCTCGCACAGGTGGGAGTAGAGTCCGCCAGCGGCCAGGAGCGCCTGATGGGTACCTCTCTCCACGATACGGCCCTCCTTCATGACGAGTATCTCGTCGGCATGCTGAATAGTGGAAAGACGGTGGGCAATGACTATGGAAGTGCGGTTCTCCATCAGTTTGGTAAGGGCGTCCTGAACCAGACGCTCGCTCTCGGTATCGAGGGCCGAAGTGGCCTCGTCCAGGATAAGGATCGGAGGGTTCTTGAGCACCGCACGGGCTATGGCGATCCTCTGCCTCTGGCCGCCGGAAAGCTTGCCTCCGCGGTCTCCGATATTGGTGTCATAGCCGTTCTCCATCTGCGATATGAATTCGTGGGCATTGGCGATTCTGGCCGCACGGATGACATCCTCCTCGGGTACGTTCTCCATTCCGAAGGTGATGTTGTTGCGGACAGTGTCATTGAAGAGTATCGCCTCCTGGGTCACGATGCCCATAAGGGATATGAGTTCCTTGGGATAGTACTGACGGATATCCGTACCGTCTATGAAGATGCCGCCGTCAGTGACATCGTAGAACCTGGGCAACAGGTCCGCGAATGTGGACTTGCCGGCCCCGGAGGGTCCCACAATAGCGACCATCCTGCCTTTGGGAATCGTGACATCTATATCCTTGAGCACATAGTCCGTGGAATACTTGAATGATACATGGCGGTACTCGACAGCCTCCCTGAACTCGGAGATATGCACCGGATGGTCTGCCTTGCGGATTGAGGGCACTGCATCCAGTATGGCGAATATCCTGTTGCCGGAGACCAGCCCCTTCTGCACGTTGGAATAGGCTGCGGCTATGGCCTTGGACGGCTCCAGCACCCTCCAGTAGAAGGCTATGTACACGATAAAGCCGGAAAGACTCATGCCCAGCTCGCCTTTCATCTGCAGAATTCCGCCATAGAAGAGCACAGCGGCAGCCACGGATATGCCCAGGAATTCGGACAGGGGCGAGGCCAGTTCCTGGCGGGTGTACATGGACCGGCTCACATTCTTGTGTTCCTCATTAGTGCGGTCAAAGTGGTCTCTCACATATTTCTGGGCATTGAAGGCCTTGATGATTCTGGCTCCCGAAATCGCCTCCTCGAAATGGCTGATGATCTGTCCCATCAGCGCCTGTGTCCTGGTAGCTCCGCGCTTGAGCTTACGGGTGACGGCCCCGATGACGAATGCCGAGATGGGCAGGGTTATCAGCGTCAGTATAGTCAGCTTGGGCGACATGTAGAACAGACCTATCAGAAAGCCTATGATGAGCAGCGGCTCGCGGAAAAGTATGTGAAAGCTGCTGGCGACGCTGTTCTGCACCTCGTTCACGTCATTGGAGACGCTGGAGAGAATGTCCCCGGTACGCTTCTGCTTGAAATAATCGACGTTGAGCCGCGTAATCTTGTTGAACAGGTCCGTGCGGATGTTCTTCATCACGTAGGTCTTCATGTTGACCAGTATCTTCTGGGAGAGGAACCTTGTCAAGTTGGAGAGGAATGATGTGATTATCAGGACCACACACACGAACATCAGCCCCTTTAGAGGACCACTGGCCTCCAGTATCTTTGTAAGGTAATACTGGAACACGCCATAGAAATATTCCACGGTCAGGGAAAATTCCGGCATGGTTGAGAACTTCTCCACTGCATCCGGATCGAACAGTACCTCCAGCAGAGGCTTGATCAGAGCATAGTTTACTACGCCGAATATTACGGACAATATGGAAAAAGCCAGATACCCGGGCCAGAAGCGGCTGTAGGGCTTGGCGTATGAAAGAATTCGTTTGAATGCACTCATCAGTAATCTCTGCTAAATCTATTTCTTCTTCTCGTCCACTTCCTCGAAGTCCACATACTCTCCTACGTGGTCCCCGAATATCTTTTCTCCGGCAGCAGCGTCCTGGCCTGATACCGTAACCTCGCCCTCGCGGTTTTCCCTGCGGCGTCCGAAATTCCGGATCCGCCCGTGGATAATTTTGAGAAACAGGAGCGGCAGGGCGATGACAAGCACCAGCGCACCTATGATAAATGTCACTACAAGACTTAACATATCTACTATATCTCTATCGTTTCCTGAACGAACCGTCGCTCAGGTCCAGAATCACTGCACGTCCGTCAGCCGTTGTGACTCCCACCTCATGGGAGGAAAGAGGCTCGACCTGCGTATCTCTGGTCAGTTTGCGTTTCTTGCTGAAATCTGCACATATCGTGCCATCCGCACGGTAAATCAGGGTCTGATAGGAAGTCCTCACTACCCAATAGATACCGTCTCCCACCTTTACCTGCTCCGGCAGCGATACTATGCGCTCAGCCAGAGTGACCGGATTCCAACCCGGAACCGGTTTACCGTCTATGTCATACTGCATCAGAGTATTGTCCGTGTGCAGCACCATCAGGGTATAATTCTTGTTTCCCTTGAAATCGTACACGTCCGGACCGAGAAGTATCTCCTTGCCCAGGCTTATGGGGAAACGTCCTACCGTGCGTCCCAGACGGTCCAGAAGATGAATGTTCTCCCCGGCACCGAAAAGCATCTGCAGCTTATTGTTCTTAAGATAATCTATCTGCCTCACTGTTCCGCAGAGCGGCTTGTCGAACTTGACTGTCCACACCGGACGGCGGGAACTGTTGAGCAGACGTATGTCATGGTTGTCCAACTGCTCCAGGTAATTGGTGGAGCCGTCGATAAAATTCTTGACCTTAAATGGTCCTTCCGGCACTTTCACCGGTACATCCTCCACTATCGCAGGTACTTCCCCCTCAGCAGCACCCTTAGGCTGAGGCAGTGCATCCAGATTCTCCCTGTACACGGAAGATCTTATACCCAGCGAATTGCTCACTTTGAACATATTGACGGACAGGAACTCAAAATTGGAGTTGCCCATATGCCGTCTCAGAATCCCGGTATAGGGTTCCCTCAGGAATGAGGCCAGGGTATCAGCATATCTCCCCACGTTGACGATCAGCGACATATTCGAAAGTTCCCTGAGCTCGTCAGCGGCCGGTGTCTGCGCAAGATAGTCCGACAGAGAGAAAAATGTGCCCTGCGCCATGGCCTTCTGCATGGAGGTTATTTCCTCCTTGCCGCCGACTAAAATCCACTCTCCCGCCGAGCACCAGCTCTCTTCGGAGGAGGGGGCGAAGACATTGCCCAGCAGGGCCTTCACGTACCCTTTGAAACGGTACGGACTGACAGGAGTATCATAACTGCCCATCGCCTCCCTGCTCCGGACTCTCATTGCCAGAATCTTCCTCTCCCCTATCCCGTCAAAAGGAGCCGAGAACACTGCTATCTCACTAAGGCCCAACGACTCTACGAACTTGGACGTAGTCATTCCGCCGGTATCTCCCGACGGCAGCACCGAATTGATGTAGTCGTAGTCTTTCTTCTGCCCTACGGCAGCGATATATGCATCGTATGCCCTGATATAATCAGGATAGGACGTAAGGGGAATCGTAAGTACATAGGAGGAGGTATGGGGCACTACCGTAAATGCCTCGGGCTTCCTACCCCTCTGGGAAAGAAGGACATCAGAGAAATTCTCCCCGGAGCGCACACCCAGGACCCTGCCGTCGAAGGACAGCGGGGAATCCCCGTCGCCCTCACCGAACGCACCCCAGTCGGCGAAACTCTGGAAAAATGAGGCATACTTCACATATCCGGTTCCGGCTGCTCCTGAGAAGATTTTCCCGAGATTGTTGAAGCTGACATGCAGCACGCCTCTGTCGGAGGTCACCCCGGCTATTTTGGAGTACAGGGGATCGTCCTTGATTGAGGTCCCGGTCTCCAGATGACGCAGGGAAGACTCGACGATCACCAGCGAGGGGCTGGCTATAAGAAAATGGCCGTATACCGCGAAGGAAGCATCAGGCACTGCGGACTTGTGGACTGTCACCGAGCCGTAACGCTTGTCCACCACACCGCCGCACTCCCTGAGTATCCGGTCCATGAATGCCCCGGCATCCTCGTCCCCGGGCAGGGAAAGGACCAGCAGGGGCGAGACAGCATTCTTGCTGGAATAGTGCATGGAAAGAGCGGCCTCCCATTCTGACGCAGCGTCGGGAATGCATCCCAGCAGTCTGCCGAGTGCACTCCCGTCGTCGGTCAGTTTATCTATTTCTGACAATGAACCGGCTTCGAAGAGGAATATCGCATCGGACGGGACAGCCTCCACTCCGTCAGTCAGCCGGTCTGTCCTGACAGTATTCCCCTCATCTCTGAAAAACAGAGAGAAAAAGAGCCAGCCGATACCCGCGAGCAGCAGTACCGTAACTACCGTACAGATGATTATACTCCTCCTGTTCATCGTCCTGTGCGTTTACTTATTTCTTGTCATTCTCAGGTTCCTCGACAGCCTTGGAAACATTGATGAGCTCCACGTCGAAGATCAGGACGCTGTTGCCGGGAATAGGGCCCGTACCGCGCTGACCGTAACCGAGGTCAGAGGGAATGAACAGACGGATCTTACCGCCCTCCTTGATATATGTGAGGCCCTCGCCCCAGCCCTTGATCACTCTGTTGAGGGGGAATGTGGTGGTCTCGCCCCTCTCATAGGAAGAATCGAATACCGTTCCGTCAAGCAGACGGCCCTCATAATTCACCTCGACTGTATCCTTGGGACCGGGAGCCACTCCTGTACCTTCGTTCTCAATGATATACTGCAGGCCGCTCTCAGTCTCCACCACGCCTTCCTTTTCCTTGTTGGCTGCCAGGAACTCCTTGCCCTCCTCGAGGGTGCGCTCTGCCAGATATACCTGCTGCACCATAAGATGATTCTGGATAATCATGCTGAGCTTGGTCTCGTCAAGCATGGTCTCCTTGCCGTCGAGCACATCCATGAATCCTTTCCTGAGCTGCCCGAGGTCCACCTCACCGAACGGGGAGCTGGTCATCATCTTTCCATAGTACATACCGAGGGCATAGCTGACTGTGTCTATGTCCGCTGATGTAATTTCAGGGGCTTTTTTACCTTTCTGATAAGTTCCTGCGCAGGAAGAGAGCGCGAGTACTGCCGCACAGGAGGCGGCGATTACAAATGCAAATCTTTTCATTTTAAATGACATTGTTTTTATCTGTTTTCTTTGTCGTCAAATATAATGCCGCAATGCCCAGGCAGGCGGCCAGGAATGAGGTGGCGAGGATGGCCAGCTTACCGGCATTTATCATCGCCGGATCGGTAAAGGCCAGGTTGTCGATGAATATGGACATCGTAAAGCCTATACCGCCGAGTATTCCCAGAGCCAGTATCTGTATCCACCGCGTTCCCTCGGGTTTGCCGGCCAGACGCAGCTTGACCGCCAGCCAGCTGAAAACGAAGATTCCCAGAGGCTTGCCAAGCAGCAGCCCGAAGAAGACTCCGGGTATGACCGCAGGCATCGCACCATTGCCCAGGGAGGACGGATCTATCACCACTCCGGCATTTGCGAGCGCAAATATAGGCATAATAAAGAAATGGACCCACGGATGCAGGGCCGTTTCCAGTTTTCCAAGCGGAGAGTCCGGACCGGTAAAAGCCCTGATATCGTCCTTTGACGTCTTGGCGGGAATGGTCATGGCCAGAATCACACCGGCAATGGTAGCATGAACTCCCGACTTGAATACGAAAATGAAGAGCACCGCACCGAGAATGAGATAGAACAGCAGGGATCGTATCCCGGCCCTGTTGAGCACCACCAGTGCCAGCACTGTCACCGCCGCGTAGACCAAGTAGATAAGATGGAGGTCATGGGACGGATAGAACACCGCCAGGACTATGATGGCTCCTATATCGTCCACAACTGCGAGTGCCACCAGCAGGACTTTCAGGCCTATGGGGCAGCGCTTTCCCAGAAGTGACAGGACTCCTATGGCGAAGGCTATGTCTGTGGCCATGGGTATGCCCCAGCCGGCGGCGGAAGGCGTACCGGCATTGAAGTATGTGTAGATGAGGGCCGGGAACACCATCCCGCCCAGAGCCGCAAACATCGGCAGCATGGCCTTTTTCACCGTGGAGAGTTCTCCGACCAGGAGTTCCCTCTTGATCTCCAGGCCCACCGAGAAGAAGAAGACCGCCATCAGCACATCGTCCACCCACTGCCGCACGGACATGGTGAAGGAGAAATCGCCGAAGGAGAATCCCAGGCCTATATCCCAGAACCGGTGAAGCCAGCCGAGCGCCGGAATATTGGCCGCCGCCACTGCCACCACCGCGCACAGCAGGAGGAGAACACCCCCCGTCATACTGTTATGAAGAATCTTTTCGAGCAGCACTCGTCTGCGAAGCACGTACATTTTCGGATCAATCATTACTTTAATAGGTTTGTTTCAGGTTATCAAGCCTACAAATATAATCATTTTTCCCTAACGGAGAAAGTCATGGCCGCAAGGAGTCTGAAAAGCATACGGACTCCGGCATTTGCGTCCCACTCCCCTATGCCCGGAGCTACCTCGCAGAGGTCAAAACCCACAATTCTCCTGCCTGAAAGGGCCAGGCGGTACAGAAGCCAGTCGGCCTGGGCAAAAGACAGTCCTCCGGGTACAGGGGTGCCGGTTCCCGGACAATACTCCGGAGACAGCCCGTCTATGTCGAAGCTTACATATACATCCTGAGGCAGCGCCGCTACCATCCTGTCGCAGAGCTCTCTCCAGGTAACTCCGTTGTAGAGGCCGTCCTTCAGGGAAAAGTCCGTAAATGTCACGAATCTGTCAGAAGAAGATGTCAGGGAATGCTCTGCAGAGCAGAAATCCCGTATGCCGACCTGTACTATACGGCTGACACCGGGAACCTCCTTCATCACGTTGTACATGATGGAGGCATGTGAGTACCTGAATCCCTCGTACGCCTCCCTGGTATCGGAATGTGCGTCAATATGCAGTACACCCATCCCCGGGAAACGCCCGGCGAGAGCCCTTATCAGCCCTAAAGGTACACTGTGCTCGCCTCCTATCACAGCCACCTTTTTACCTTGAGAGAGATATTTCTCAGCAGTGGACTCAACATACGAGTTTACAGCCTCTGACGCCATGTCCACATGAGAACAGAGTCCGGTCAGGACCGCCGGATCAGCCCCTTGCTCCAGTGCAGAGACGACCATGGCCGATATCTTCCCGGCCTCGACATTCAGCCCGGCAATACGGTCATCCTGCGGCAGGGTCCACACTTTCATGCCGGCCACGTCGGGATACCTCTCGTCGAACAAGTCCACCTGGAGGGAGGCTCCGAGCATTGCCGCCGGTCCTTCGGCAGTCCCTTTGCCGTATGAGGCAGTAGCATCCCACGGAACCTGCACCAGCACCGTATCCGCCTCCTGCTCCGTACAAGGCAGACCGAAGAAATTGCCGTTCGCAATGCCTATGCTGTCCGGGTCAAAATCCTCCGCGCTTGTATTTCTCACACCTCCGTCTGACTGCACGACCTCCCCGAGAGTAGTCTCTGAGGCATATTTTCTCAATTTTTCAATTAGATTTTTCATTTTAATTTGCAAGAAACTGAACTTTTGGGTAATTTTAGACGCGCAAAGGTAACAAATATGAAGATTAGTTCTGAAGATTTACATTCCAATTTGAAGAAGTTTTTCGGTTTCGACACGTTCAAGGGAGACCAGGAGAAAATCATGATGCACCTCATCAATGGCGGCAACGCCTTTGTCCTCATGCCTACAGGCGGAGGCAAGTCCCTGTGTTACCAGCTTCCGGCACTTGTCATGCCCGGAACCGCCATAGTGGTCTCACCCCTCATTGCCCTGATGAAGAACCAGGTCGATGCCATAAGGGGATTCGTCGCCGGGTCGGAGGGTGTCGCACATTTCCTCAACTCGTCCCTCAACAAAAGCCAGATCCAGGAAGTCAAGGATGACCTCCTGAGCGGGGTCACCAAACTGCTGTACGTCGCTCCGGAGTCCCTGACCAAGGATGATACCATTGCGCTGCTGAAACAGATCAAAATCTCTTTCTACGCCATAGACGAGGCCCACTGTATCTCCGAATGGGGCCATGATTTCAGACCGGAATACCGCAACATCCGCAGTATCGTGGAGAAGCTGGGTATCGCGCCCATCATCGCCCTCACGGCCACTGCCACTCCGAAAGTGCAGGCTGACATCCAGAAGAACCTCAACATGATGGATGCCAAGGTCTTCAAAAGTTCCTTCAACCGTCCCAACCTCTACTACGAGGTACGGGACAAGGTCAATGTCCGCCGTGAGCTCATCAAGTTCATCAAGGAGAATCCCGGCAAGTCCGGCATCATATACTGCCTCAGCCGCAAGAAGACCGAGGAGATAGCTGAGTTCCTGACCGTCAACGGCATCAAGGCCCTGCCCTACCACGCCGGCATGGATGCGGTCACTCGGGCCAAGAACCAGGACATGTTTCTGATGGAGGAAGTGGACGTGATAGTGGCCACCATCGCCTTCGGCATGGGCATCGACAAGCCTGACGTACGTTTCGTAATCCACTACGACATCCCCAAGAGCCTGGAGGGCTATTATCAGGAGACGGGCCGTGCCGGCAGGGACGGACAGGAGGGGAAATGCATCACTTTCTACAGCTACAAGGACATCCTCAAGCTGGAAAAATTCATGCAGGGCAAGCCTCTCTCCGAACAGGAAATAGGGAAGCAGCTCCTGATGGAGACCGTCGCCTACGCGGAATCCAACCGCTGCCGGCGCAAGATTCTCCTCAACTACTTCGGGGAGGACTATCCGGAAGACAACTGCTGCAACTGCGACAACTGCCTCCATCCCAAGAAATATTTTGACGGACAGGAGGACATGGCACTGGTTCTGGAACTGGTGGCATCGATGAAGGAGAATTTCAAGACCGAGCATCTGGCCAATATTCTGGCCGGAGAGATCAACTCGATAATCAAGTCATACAACCACCACGAGAGCGAGTTCTTCGGCATGGGCAGGGACAAGGGCGTCAAGTTCTGGATAGCCATTATACGCCAGGGAGTCATCCTGCATTACCTGTACAAGGACATAGAGCAGTACGGGCTCATCTCCATCACGGACCTGGGCCGGGAGTTTCTGGAGCATCCCCACCAGCTGATGCTGACTGAAGACCGCGAGTTCGCGGACGGGGACGAGGAGGACGAGGAGGAAGCCGCAGCCGCAGCAGCCGTACGTCACGGAGGCGGAGTGGGAGACCCGGTTCTGTACGCCATGCTCAAGGACCTGCGCAAGGATATGTCCCGCAAGCTCAAACTGCCGTCTTTCGTCATCTTCTCAGATCCCTCGCTGGAGGATATGTCCATACACTACCCCATCACCCTCGACGAGCTCAAGAACTGCCAGGGTGTAGGCGAGGGCAAGGCCCGCAAGTTCGGCCGCGAGTTCATCAGCCTGATAGCCAAATACGTGGAGGAGAATGACATCCAACGGCCTGAGGACATAGTGGTCAAGTCCCTGGTGAACAAGTCCGCCAACAAGGTCTACATCATACAGAACATAGACCGCAAGATACCCCTGGAGGACATAGCCGATGCCAAGAACATGGACTATATGGAAGTGCTGGACGAGATAGAGGCCATCGTGGCATCCGGTACCCGCATCGACCTGGACTACTACATAGAGCAGACTGTGGACGAGGACAAGGTGGACGATATCTACGACTACTTCAAGGAAGAGGCGGAGACCGACTCGGTCGAGGAAGCCAAGAAGGCCCTCGGACCGGACTATCAGGAAGAGGAAATACGCCTGGTGCGCATCAAGTTCCTGTCGGAAGTGGCGAATTAAGACATGCCCTGTATCATGAAGAGCTTGCCGTTGACATAGTCGAGAGCTTCTTCTACGAATTTATAGGCTTCGCTATCCTTATTTTCAGTGCGGTCCATAAATTCCCGGTAGCACTCAGCAGCATTCTTCCAGTCCTCCAGACGCTCATAGCAATAACCGAGGGAAGGCAGCATCGTAAGACGCTCCGGAGCATAAGCCCGCGCCTCCAGATACCTGTCCCTGGCCTCCGCAAACCGCTCTTTCCGGAGCAGCCAGTCCCCGTAGGCCGAATAGATGCGGTACATCACTTTCGGATCAGGCCGCATCATGCCGATGGCTCTGTCAAACATACTGTAAGTAAGCGAATCACGTCTGGTCACACGACCCAGGATGCAGGCATACTGATACACCCCCTCTATATTCGTCGTATCGGCATTGTATGCATCCTCGAAGGCATACAGAGCCTTCAGCGGGTCAGTCTCCAGATAATTCAGACCCAGATAAAAATTCGTACTGTATGTCGAATCTCCCATCGCCCTCATCCTCTCGAACAGCCTGAGGGATTCGGGATATGTCTTCATGAGATAAAATGTCATTGCACGGATTCCGAGCACATTGAGCGAAGTATCCTGCTCGAGATACCTGCCGGTCATCTCCATCACGTCCCCGTACTGCTTCTGATCCAGTAGGATACTGGACGCCTTGTCTATGAGGTTCGCATTATAGGGGTTGAGTTCCAGTGCCTCCCTGTAGCATACCAGGGCCGAATCGGGCCGGCCGAGCATATTCCAGCTGTCTCCGGCGAGTGAGACTATCGCAGGTATACTGTCCACAGCCATTATCTTCTCCGCATTTGCAATACAGTCCTCGTACAGTCCGCAATAATAGAACAGAAGTGTCTGCTGCACCCTGAAATACAGATTCACAGGATCGAGCATGGTCACCACCCCGTACAGGTTCAGAGCCTCCGTCAGGTCTCCCTGCTGAATACGGCAGTCAGCAATCTCAGCCATCACCGGTACCGGATTGGCCGCCCGGTCCAGTGCAATCACGGCCCCCAGCGCCTCCACCGCCTCATCGAAACGGTAGAGCTTCCGCAAGCACTGCGCCCTCCTGCCCTGAACCCACTTCTGAAGGCTCCTCTCTTCAGTAGACAAAGCCGCAACTGCCAATGAGTCATTCACATCTACCGTTATCATACTGTCCAGTCCGATCAGTGCCCCGTTGAAGTCATATCCTGCCATCTGCTCATCAATCCTCTTCTGCACGCCCCCATCCTGTGCAGCAGCGGTGAACTGCCCGACAAAAAGCACTGAGACAGCAGTCAGTGCCAATATTCTCAAGTATCCCATATCCTTTGACATTTAGATTTTCAACAAAGATAACTTTTTTTCGTTATAAAACCGCGCACATATAAAAAAGATGGTGCGTCAAAAAAGAATATTTTTGCACACCACCTTCAGGACCAGTCAGCGACAACAGCCTACTTCCAAAGATGCTCCGGATAGACTCCGTCAGCTATCAGGCGGGCAATGCGCTCCACCACGTAGGGCCTGTCCTGCTTGTAGGTCACTCCGAACCACTGGGCATCGCTGTTGAGGACTTTTAAGGAAACCTTACCCTCATTGATCAGCTGATTGACGCACAGGGGGATGAAGAACTCGGCCTTGGGATTGGCCATATTCGCGGGATCGGACAGGAACTTTCTGAAAAGCGTCTCTGACTCGGCAAAGAAGTCCTGGGTGAAACCGAACAGATTCATGGAGACGACGGTATTCTCATCCAGCTGGTGCAGGCCTTCGGCATCCTTATACATGATACGCCCGTCTTCCACACGCTCTATGGCTGTGCGCTCGACAATGGAAACAAGGTTGCCTTCCGCATCGACACGGCACTCGCCTCGGGACACGCTGCCGTAATCCGAGAGAGTATTGCACAGATTGTAGCCGACCATAGAATACTTGCCGCGCATACCGTCTACCGAGCGCAGGTAATCCGCCAGTACCACATATCCCTCACGACCGTAGAAATCATCGGAGTTGATTACCGCAAAGGGTGTTTTCACAGCCGGAGCCGCCATCATTACCGCATGACAGGTACCCCAAGGCTTTTCCCTACCTTCGGGAACGCTGAATCCCTCCGGCAGATAATCCAGTTCCTGAAATACGAACTCTATCTCGACCTTGCCTCCGAAATGCTCGGGAGTGAAAATCTCCCGGAACTCCTTCTCGAAAGAATGTCTGATAATAAACACCACCTTCCCGAACCCGGCACGGACTGCATCGTAGATCGAATAGTCGATAATAGCCTCTCCGTTGGGACCTACTCCGTCCATCTGCTTCAGGGAACCATAGCGGGAACCCATACCCGCTGCCAATACTACTAAAGTCGGTTTCATATACTGTCAAATACTTAAAATGCGTAATTCAAAACAAGAAATTATATCACTAATTGAAAAAGAGGCCGTATCGAATCAACTTTCGATTACGGCCTCCTTTAACGTACTTCAAGGTGCGTCAGAATGGGTAAGATGCAAGGCACTGAGGGTGAGCGCAAAGGAGTTTACTGCTGTAAATGACTGCCGCGCTCATCCCGAAAGTAACGCAGCAGATTGCCCATTATGACGCGCCACTACCGTTCCAGCTTGTGGATAGCCAGACCGCTGCGCAGCTTGGGCTCGAACCAGGTAGTCTTGGGAGGCATGATATTGCCTGTGTCGGCTATCCTGATAAGCTGCTTCATGGATACGGGATACAGAGCGAAAGCCGCTGCCATCTCGCCTGAGTCGACTCTCTTCTTGAGCTCGCCGAGACCTCTGATACCTCCCACGAAATCAATGCGCTTCGAAGTACGGAGGTCCTTGATGTCGAGGAGCTTGTCGAAGATAAGGTTGGAGCAGATGGTCACGTCGAGGCATCCGATGGGATCGTTGTCGTCGTAGGTACCCTTCTTGGCTGTGAGGGAATACCAGTGGCCCCCGAGGTACATCGAGAAGTTGTGCAGGTTCTTGGGCTTGTAGATCTCGGTACCCATGTCCTTGATCTCGAAGTCAGCGCCCAGTTTCTCAAGGAACTGCTCTGGAGTAAGACCGTTGAGATCCTTCACAACGCGGTTGTAGTCGATAATCTTGAGGTGGCTCTCGGGGAATACCACTGCCATGAAGTAGTTGTACTCCTCTGTTCCGTTGTGATTGGGATTCTGACGGCGCTTCTCCTCGCCTACGAGAGCGGCTGCAGCCGTCCTGTGGTGACCGTCGGCAACGTAGAATGCAGGAATGGTCGAGAATATCTCGGTGATCCTCTTGATATCCTCGTCATTGTCGATTACCCAGAAATGATGTCCGAAACCGTCGTCCGGAGCCACGAAGTCGTACTCGGGCTTGCCGTCGGTGTACTTCTTCACGATGGCGTTGATCTCGGTGTTGTCAGGATAAGCGAAGAATACGGGCTCGATGTTGGCGTTCTGGATGCGGACGTGGATCATGCGGTCCTCCTCCTTGTCCTTGCGGGTGAGCTCGTGCTTCTTGATCTTGCCGGTGAGGTAGTCGTCCACATTGGCGCAGAGCACGATTCCGTACTGGGTACGGCCGTTCATCGTCTGGGCGTAAACATAGTAGCACTCCTTCTTGTCCTGTACCAGCCAGCCTTTCTCCTGCCATTTCTTGAAGTTCTCTACAGCCTTGTCGTATGCCTGCTGCGAGTGCTCGTCGATGATGGGGTCGAAGTCAATCTCGGGCTTGGTTATGTGGAGAAGGGATTTCTCGCCTGCCTCTTCCTTAGCCTCCTGGGAGTTGAGCACGTCGTAGGGACGGGCTGCCACCTCGGTTACTATGGCCTTGGGAGGGCGGATAGCTGCGAAAGGTTTTACTTTTACCATATCGTTTCTCTCCTATATGCTATTTGTTTACCTGGAACTTGCGGTTGCCTGTAGCGAAGAAGTCGCAGATCTGGTTGGCAGCGGCTACTCCGGCATTGACATTGGCCTCGGCGGTCTCGGCACCCATCTTCTTGGGGGTAGCGAAGACTCTCTTGCCGAACTTCTCGTTGAGCTCGGCCTGGTTGCCGGCAGCGATGTCGGTGATGTACTTCAGGTCCTGTCTCTCCTCGAGCACCTTTACGAGCTCGGGCTCGTTGATGACTTCCTTGCGGGCGGTGTTCACGAGGCAGCCTCCCTTGGGCATCTTCGAAAGAAGAGCATATCCGATGGAACCCTTGGTCTCGTTGTTGGCAGGGATGTGGAGGGATACGAAATCACTCTTGGCATAGAGGTCCTCGAGGGAAGCGGCAACTTCCACTCCTTCTGCCTGGATCTTCTCGGCGGGAACGAAGGGGTCAAAGGCCATGATCTTCATGCCAAAGCTCTTTGCGTGAGCGGCTACCAGACGGCCGACGTTGCCGTAAGCCTGGATACCGAGGGTCTTGCCCTTGAGCTCTGTACCTGTACCGGGGGTGAACTGGTTGCGGGAGATGTAGATCATCATGCCGATGGCCAGCTCAGCCACTGCGTTGGAGTTCTGGCCGGGAGTGTTCATGGCTACGATGCCTCTCTCGGTGCAGGCTGCCAGGTCGAGGTTGTCATAACCGGCACCGGCACGCACTACTATCTTCAGCTTGGGAGCAGCTGCGATGACCTCCTTGGTCACCTTGTCGGAACGCACGATGAGGGCGTCAGCATCAGCCACTGCTGCATAAAGCTGCTGAACATCGGTATATTTCTCGAGAGTTGCAAGCTCATGGCCGCCTTTCTCCACGATTTCGCGGATCTGGTCAACGGCTACCTTTGAGAAAGGTTTCTCGGTTGCTACTAATACTTTCATTTCGTTGTAAGTTTTAAAGGTCCTGGATTATTTGTGCATTTTCTCAAACTCCTGCATGCAGGCGATCAGAGCCTCTACGGCCTCGATGGGGCAGGCGTTGTAGATGGAGGCGCGGAATCCGCCGACTGAGCGGTGGCCCTTGATACCTACCATGCCTCTCTCTTTTGCGAAGGCGAGGAACTCGTCCTGGAGGTCCTCATGACCGGGAGCCATCACGAAGCATACGTTCATCAGGGAGCGGTCCTCCTTGGCGGCTGTACCTACGAAGAGGGAGTTGCGGTCGATCTCGTCATAGAGCATGCCGGCTTTCTTCTTGTTGAGCTCATACATGGCCTTCACGCCGCCCTGAGCCTTAACCCACTTCAGGGTCTCGGTCATAACGAAGATGGAGAATACAGGAGGGGTGTTGAACATGGACTCGCCCTCAATGTGTGTACGGTAGTCGAGCATGGTGGGCAGATAGCGGGAAACCTTGCCGAGAATCTCGTCCTTTACGATAACGAATACCACGCCGGCAGGACCTACGTTCTTCTGGGCACCACCGTAGATCAGAGCATACTTGGAAACATCCACGGGACGGCTCATGATATCGGAAGACATATCGGCTACGAGGGGCACGGGGCAGTCCATATCCTCATGGATCTCGGTACCCTTGATGGTGTTGTTGGTTGTGATGTGGAAGTAGTCGAGGTCTGTGGGGATCTCATATCCTTTGGGGATATAGGTGTAGTTCTTGTCAGCTGAGGAAGCAACTGCATAAGCATTTCCGATGCCCTTTGCCTCTTTCAGAGCCTTCTTTGCCCATACACCTGTCTCCAGGTAACCGGCCTTGTTCTCGAGGAGGTTCATGGCGACATAGAGGAACTGGAGGGATGCACCGCCACCGAGGAAGAGGACGCTGTATCCGTCGGGAATGTTGAGAAGCTCTTTCCAGAGGGCGCGGCACTCGTTCATCACGGCCTCCCACTCCTTGCTTCTGTGAGACACTTCTATTACGGACATTCCTGTTCCCTTGAAATCCTTAAGGGCTTCGATAGCCGCTTCGATAGCCGGTTTGGGCAGAACGCAGGGACCGGCGTTGAAATTGTAAGCTTTTTTCATATTGTATTAAAAATTTTAAAGGTTATGAATTTTAAATTAATTAAAGCCAAAGTTATAAAATATTTCTCACAAAATTCAAATGTCTGTGATTTTCTCACAATATGAGCACTGAAGTCTTATTTCCGAGCCTTTTACGATGGTTTTGAATCTGGTCGGGATGTTCTCATGGTTGGTGACGCACATGGGGTTGATGCACTTTACTATGCCGGTGATGGTCTCGGGGATGGTGAGCACCTTCTTCTCCACCACCTCGAAGTCGCGGATGATATTGACGCTGGCATTGGGGGCGATGAGGGCTATCTTGTTGAGCTCGTCATCCTTGAAAAATCTCTCCGATATCTTGATGATGCCCTTGCTGCCCATGGACTTGCTGTCCAGATTGACTCCGAATGTCACAGGATGGGCCGAATCATAAAGTCCCAGGATATCTATCACCTTGAACACCTGGCCCGAGGGTATGTGGTCGAGTACCGTCCCGTTCTTGATGGCACTTACCTTGAGCTGTTTCTCCTTATTGTTTTCCATTGCCTTTCCTCCTATCTTTTACCGAGTAAGTATGAGATAATGGCCATACGGACGTACATTCCGTTCTCAGCCTGTTTGAAATACCATGCGTGGGGAGTGTCGTCCACGTCCACGGCTATCTCCTGCAGCCTGGGCAGGGGATGGAGGATCTTCATGTTGGGCCGCACGCCGGAAAGCATGGAGGCATTGAGACTGTAGACATTCTTGACCTTCTCGTACTCCACCGGGTCCGTGAAGCGCTCCTGCTGGATCCTGGTCATGTAAAGGATGTCCGTGCTGTCCAGGTACTCGCGCAAGTCGGAGGTCTCCTTGTAGGGAATGCCCTTGCTGTCCATGAAGTCGCGGTACTCCTGCGGCAGCTTCAGCTCGTCGGGGGCCGTAAACTCGAACTCCGGCGAGAAATGGCTCATGGCCTGCAGCAGCGAGTGGACCGTCCGTCCGTACTTCAGGTCACCTACCATGTTGATGTTGATCCCGTCCAGACGGCCCTGGGTCTGCCTGATGGTATAGAGGTCGAGCAGGGTCTGGGTCGGATGCTGGTTGGCACCGTCACCGGCGTTGATGACAGGGACGGAAGCCACCTCGGATGCATAGCGGGCACTGCCTTCCAGCGGATGCCTCATCACTATCAGGTCCACGTAGTTGGACACCATCTTGATGGTATCCTTGAGACTCTCGCCCTTGCGGATGCTGGTGTTGGCGGCGTCCGAGAAACCGATAACCCTGGCCCCCAGCCTGTTGGCAGCCGTCTCGAAACTCAGGCGCGTCCTGGTGGAAGGCTCAAAGAAAATACAGGCCACCACCTTGTCGCTCAGGAAAGTCTGAGACTTGTTGTGCTCAAACTCCTCAGCCACGTCGAGGATGTGCAGGATCTCCTCCTTGGTGAAATCCTGAATTGAAATTAAACTCTTTTTAGCCATATCTTGTATCAAAATATTTCCTCAACCCTCGCCTCCGCATCCTCCATCCTCTGCCGGAACCGCTCCACATCACTGAGCCTCACCCTCATCTCCATCCTGCACACCTCCTCGGCAAGATACTTGGAAGGAGCTATGCCCATGTCCTTCAGGACTCTCATCACCCGGTCCATGGCTGCATAATCGAACGTAACCGCAAATCCGCCGGAGGCCACCTTCTCGAGCACCTCCGCATGGTCCAGGGCATCCGCCGCAGCTGTCCTATAGGCCCGGATCAGGCCCGGAACCCCCAGCTTTGTCCCCCCGAAATACCTCACCACGACGATCAGCACATCGCTCAGCTCCCGCGAGAGTATCTGCCCGTATATCGGACGGCCCGCCGTGGAGGAAGGCTCTCCGTCATCATTGTACCTCCACACATTCCCGCTCAGTCCCAGCCTGTAGGCATAGCAGTGATGACGGGCATCGTAGTACTCCTTGCGTATCCTTGCCAGATGCGCCTTGACCTCATCTTCCGAGACCACAGGGTATGCAAAAGCGAGAAACTTACTCCCCTTTTCCTTATACAGCCCTTCAGCTGGGCTTGAAATGCTTCTGAAAGTATCGTTTCTCTGCTCTGATTCCATGACCGGCCATTTGAGGCCCTAAGTTAGCAATTTTTTTTAACTTTGGGACCCTATTTCGGAAAAATGGAAAGGAACGATTTTATAATAAGGTATGCCGCCCTGGGCGACCGCATCAGAAGATGGGCCGGAGGCTGCGGGCAATGGCCGGAGCTGGATACGGCGGTGGAACTGTCCGCACGCGACAATGTGTTCTTCACCCCCTGGATGCAACGGCAGGCCCTGGAGGCTCTGGCAGACGGAATGCTGAGGGAGGATGTGCTGAGGAAGTGGCTGGGACAATACCCTGAGCCCGGTCCCGGGGCCGCAGGGAAGGTCTGCGGAGTGGTCGCGGCCGGCAACATCCCGGCGGTGGCGTTCCACGACATACTGACGGTGCTGGCCGCAGGATGGCGGCCCCTGGTCAAACTGTCATCAAAGGACTCCCACCTGCTGCCGGTACTTTTCCCGGACGCGGAATTCCGCAACTCGACCGATGGATGGAGAGTGGACGCCCTGCTGACGATGGGCGGGGACGCTGCGGCGGATTTTTTCCAGGAGCGGTTCAGCGGCACTCCCATGCTCATCCGCGCCGGCAGGTTCAGCGCCGCAGTCCTTACCGGAAATGAGGACGGGAGCACCCTCGAAGCCCTGGCCCGGGACATGCTCCTTTACTACGGCATGGGCTGCCGCAGCGCGACTTGCCTTCTGGTGCCGAAAGGATACGACATGTCCGGAATAATGGCTGCCGCGGAGACATTCGCACTGGCCCGCCTCGGACAACCGGCGGTGGACTTCCACCGCAAAAACAGGGCTGTACTCACACTCGCCGGAGAAAAATTCCTGGACAGCGGCACCATCATTTTCCGGGACCTCAGGGACCTGCTGCCTGGAGCAAAGGAGGACATCGGACTGTGCAGACCGTGGGGGCAGTCCCTGCACATAGGAGAGATATGGTATGCGGAATACGGTACGGAAAAGGAGCTGGAAAAATTTATCGGAGCCAATGTGGACAGAATTCAAAAAATTATCCGTAACTTTGGTTCGGTTCAGAGGCCCTCTCCGGACGACTGGCCCGACGGAGCGGACGCTCTGGACATGCTTATACGACTTTAACTTCAACGCCATGATACTAAGATACAAAGCAACTATCCCTGGGAACAGGACATTCATGCGGGAATACGATGTGGATTCCGGCATGAGTCTGTACAAGTTCCGTGAATATATGGACAGGGAACTGGGCTTCTCGCCCGATCAGATGACGGTGTTCGAGACTCTCTCGGCCGCCGGAAAGCTATCCAGAAGGATAGGCCTGTTCGACTTCGGAGACGGCTCCATGGACAGGATCACCATCGACAACACCGTCTCCCACGAGGAAACCGTCCTCCGCTACATCTACAATCTGACCCTGAATCTCTGCATCGAACTCCGGCTGGAGGGAGAGCAGGAGTTCAACCGCCGCCTCTCCTACCCCGTACTGGTAGCTGAAAAAGGCCGGAATCCGGACCAGTTTTCCGCCGTGTACGAAGACTACGAGGAATTTTCCGACCGTCATGTCTCACAGTCAGCCGCACCCGAAGAAGAGGATTCCTTCGAGGAAGACGAGCTGCCCGAGGGCGAGGAGAGCCTGTAGCTGCCCGGCATGAGCGGGAAAAAGCTGATACAGGTACTGGGGCCTACGGCTGTGGGCAAGACGGACTATGCCATACGGTTGGCCCTGAAATATTCATCCCCGGTAATATCCTGCGATTCCAGACAGATATTCAAGGAGATGCGCATCGGCACCGCCCCTCCCTCCGAGGCTCAGCTGCGGCAGGTACGGCACTACTTCATATTCAGCCACTCAGTGGCGGACTACTATTCCGCCGGGCTATACGAAGTGGAGGCCATGGAGCTGCTGGGCAGGCTGTTTCAGGAGCATGACGTACTGATAATGGTCGGTGGCTCAGGACTCTATGCCGACGCCCTCTGCTACGGACTGGACGATTTTCCTCCCGCCGATCAGGAGTTGCGCAGACTCTTGACGGAAAGGGCGTTGAAGGAAGGAGTCGCCCCCCTTGCCGAGGAGCTGCGACGGGTGGACCCCGAAAGCTGGGCCACCATCGACCACTCCAACCGGCAGCGTGTAGTCCGGGCACTGGAAGTAACCCTCTCTACCGGACGCAAATTCTCTTCATACAAATCCAACCCCCGTAAAGTCAGGCCATTTGAAATACAGAGACTCTGCCTGACCCTCCCCCGCGAGGAACTATACCGCCGGATCGACCGGCGGGCCGAAGCCATGTTTGAGGCCGGACTGGTGGAGGAAGTCCGGAGTCTTGCTCCATACCGGCAGATGCCGGCACTGCGCACAGTCGGCTACCGGGAAGTCTTCGACTGTCTGGACGGAAAGATTTCCCTGGACGAGGCGCTCGCTCTGGTGCAGCGCAACACGCGCAGATATGCCAAGAGGCAGATTACATGGTTCGCTCCCATTGAGGAGAAAATATCCCTCTGACCCTGCACGATATCCTCCATGCACCGCCGAGGGCTTTGGACTTATTTTTGCATACTGTTTTTCAATTTTTGCGTACCTTTGTAGGCAAACACCAATAGTCATCATTTAATCCGCCAAGATCCGCTTATGACCCTCACATTGCTCCTGCTGGTAGCCGCCGTCGTGATAGTGCTGTGCGTAGTGCTCAACAACGTGTCCAACAAGATAGGAATCCCTATGCTGCTGGCATTCATCCTGTTGGGCATGGCGTTCGGCTCCGAGGGGATAGTCAAGATCCCGTTTGACAACTTCGATTTCACAGAAAGCATCTGTACGGTGGCCCTGATATTCATCATGTTCTACGGCGGATTCGGAACCAGATGGAAAGAAGCCAGGCCGGTAGTGGTAAAGGCCGGCATCCTGTCCACCCTCGGAGTGGCGATGACGGCGGCCCTGACCGGACTATTCTGCCACTACGTCCTTAAGATGCCCGCTGCCCTGGGTTTCCTGATCGGGGCGGTGCTCAGCTCGACTGACGCGGCGTCGGTCTTCTCAATTCTGCGTTCCCGCAAGCTGGGTCTGAAATACAACACAGCCTCCCTCCTCGAGATCGAGAGCGGTAGCAACGACCCGTGCTCCTACATGCTGACAGTAATCATGATGTCAGTCATCGAGGGGACAGTCTCCGGCGGGGCAATAATATATAAGGTATTCGCCCAGATAGTCTACGGTGCCGCCATCGGAGCCGCCATCGCTGTCGCTGCCGTATGGCTGATGAAGAGATTCCGCGCCACCACCTCAGGGTTTGACACCCTCTTCGTACTGGCCGTGGCCATATTCTCCTACGCCATTCCCAACCTGATAGGCGGCAACGGCTACCTGAGCGCCTACATCGTGGGCATTGTCCTGGGAAACGCCAACATCCGAGGCAAGAAGACCCTGGTACCCTTCTTCGACGGACTGACCAGCCTCATGCAGATTATCATCTTCTTCCTGCTGGGACTGCTCTCCTTCCCCTCACAGCTGCCGGCGATTGCCATACCGGCCATCCTGATAGCCCTGTTCATGACATTCATTGCCCGTCCCCTGTCCGTATTTGCCATCATGGCCCCCTTCCGGAGCAAATGGAGACAGCAGCTGCTGGTATCATTCGTGGGTCTCAGGGGCGCGGCATCCGTAGTATTCGCCATCATGGCCCTGCCGGCATCCCGCCAGCTCACAGGCAACGAGCACGACCTCTTCAACATAGTGCTGATGATTGTACTGCTGTCAATCTCCCTGCAGGGGTCGCTCATTCCCCTTGTGGCCAGGAAGCTGAAAATGACATCCCGGGAGGAGGATATCCTCAAGACCTTCACCGACTATTCCGACAACATGGACGTAAGCTTCGTCCAGCTGAATATCAGCGAGAAGGACTCCTGGTGCGGGAAAGTCATAAAGGACCTGCCGATACCTCAGGAAACACTTATTGCGGTAATACTCAGGAATGACAAGGCTATCGTCCCCAACGGGAAAACAAAAATACTGGCCGGAGACAAGGTCATCATGAGCGCCCGCGACTTCGATGACGAGGACCTCATGCAGCTTTCCGAAAGGCGCATCGAGAGAGGCAGCGAATGGATCGGCAAGAAGGTATTCCAGTACTCTCCTGACAGCAACGAGCTGATAGTGCTCATCAAACGCGGTGAAAGGGCAATCATCCCGCGCGGCAACACCGTGATACACAAGAACGACATCATGGTCGTAAACAAAATACGCAGGGAATCCCTCCAAACGGAGCCGGCCCGCACCGGAAAATAAGACAACATACAGCTACACAACATTATGGATAAAGCAAAAGTCTACTTCACAGACCTGCACACCTCCACCAGACTTCCGCTGGTAGAGAAGATGAAAGCCGTGGCCAAGGCCGCCGGCATCGGGCAGATCGACTTCAAGGACAAATTCACAGCCATCAAGATGCACTTCGGAGAACCCGGAAACCTGGCATTCCTCCGTCCCAACTACGCCGCCGGCATAGCCGAACTCGTCCGCTCCCTGGGCGGCAAACCGTTCCTGACTGACTCCAATACCCTGTACTCAGGAGGCCGCTCCAACGCCGTGGACCATCTCGACAGCGCGATACGCAACGGCTTCAACCGTCTGAGCGCAGGATGCGACGTAATCATCGCGGACGGACTCAAGGGCACCGAATGCCGCGAGCTGCCGATAGAGGGCGGCACCTACTGCAAGACGGCCAAGATAGGCTCAGCCATCGCGGATGCGGACGTAATCATCGCACTGAGCCACTTCAAGGGCCATGAGCAGACCGGTTTCGGAGGCGCCCTGAAGAATATGGGCATGGGCTGCGCCAGTGTGGCCGGCAAGCTCGAGCTGCATTCGTCCTCGAAGCCGGTGGTCAAGGTCGAGAACTGCCGCTGCTGCGGAATCTGCGTAAAACACTGCGCCCACGACGCCATTCATCTTGAAAAGATTGACGGCGTGAACTACTCCGGCAAGAATATCGCCGCAGTCATAGATTACTCGAAGTGCGTAGGCTGCGGACAGTGCGTGGCCCTCTGCCAGTACGAATCCGCAGTGCTGAAGGACTGGGACACCTCCGAGACCCTCAACGGCAAGATAGCCGAATACACCAAAGCCATCGTCACCGGCCATCCCTGCTTCTACATCAACCTGATAGTCAACGTATCCCCCGAGTGCGACTGCTGGAACCACAACGACGCCGCCATAGTACCCGACCTCGGCATAGCCGCCTCCTTCGACCCCGTGGCCCTCGACCAGGCCTGCGCCGACATGGTTATGGCAGCCCCTGCCCTTCCCGGCAGCAAACTGGAGAAAAACCATCCGCACGAACACCTCTGCGGCGAGGACAAATTCCATATCCTCCACCCCGACACCAACTGGCAGGCCGGCCTCGAGCACGCTGAAAAGATAGGCATCGGCACCCGGCAGTACGAGCTCGTCACCATCTGAGCAGTACCCGAACGGGGCTATTGATGTACCAGGTCGACGACCTGACTGACGACACCGCATGACTGACACGATGTGCAGGCCAAGCCGTCCGCCCCGACTGAACGGCATGAATTGCAAGGTCACAGCATAAACAGCGGCGACAGCCTGTACGGGCCCGCCACTGCCTGACCACTACCCGGATGGGACTGCGGAACAGATGCACACCTTAATCTGCACTGGTCGCACACTCTTTTCCGTTAACCACCTGACAATCAAATAATTACCACTTTACCGTGTGCTTTCGTCAGTTTTAAAACCGATATGAAAGCACATAGCAAAGTGGTATTCATCTCATTATCAAACACTTGCAACACACCTGCGTGCCGGCAATTCAAGACCGCAGAACTGATCGCAGAGCTGACCGCTGCCTGACCGCAAACTGACAGACTGCCGGAATCGACATCCCGTAGTACCTACCGCAACGGCACCGAATCGCGGAAATCGCTGCCAGTGCGGAACGAGACGGAGGGGTATAGGAAGGAGTGGAAGTGGGATTTCCGGCGAAAATGGCCTCTCAGATCTCCGTCGTGGAAATGCGCGTTTCCTACTCCTTCGGAAGGAGTGGGAAGAGTGGTAGGAGTGGTAGCGGGATGCGCGGTTATGTGGTGATATGCGGATAGAAATCTCTGCGAATCCGAATGTTTTGTGTAGATTTGCGCGCGGAATGATAGAACACGTAAGAATAAATTCGGTGAGGGCTTGGGTGCTCGCCGCCAGACCGAAGACTCTGGCCGGGGCGGCCGCGCCCGTGATTATGGGAGGAGCCTGCGCCTGGATGTGGCTGAGCGGAAATGCGGAAGTCAACATGTTCAACTGGTGGGCCTTCGCTCTGTGCATCCTGTTTGCGTGGATAATGCAGGTGGACGCCAATTTTGTCAACGACTATTTCGATTTCAAAAAGGGCGGAGACACTGAGCAGAGACTGGGGCCGAAGAGGGCCTGCGCGCAGGGCTGGATAACTCCACGGGCAATGAAGACCGGCATCATCGTCACGACTGCCCTGGCCTGCGCCGTCGGCCTGCCCCTGATATGGATTGGCGGGCTGTGGATGATAGCCGTCGGAGCTGCCTGCGTGGTGTTCTGCTTCCTGTATACCACGAAGTTCTCGAGGATGGGACTGGGCGACCTGCTGGTACTGGTGTTCTTCGGAATTGTTCCGGTAGGATTCACATTTTTCCTGCAGACCGGGACGTGGAACCTGCAGGCCACTCTCGCCGGACTCTCCTGCGGTCTGGCCGTGGACTGCCTGCTGATGGTCAACAACTACCGCGACCGTGCCGAAGACGCGCAACAGGGCAAGCGGACCATCGTCGTCCGCCTCGGAGGCAGCGCCGCCATTGTCCTGTACTACCTCCTCGGACTGTGCGCGACGATGTTCGCAGCAGCCGTCATTGTACTGAGCAAGCCGGGATGGTGCGCCGCCCCGCTGCTGCTGTACGCAGCCCTGCACCTAGCCACATCCAGACGGATAAGCGCCACCGACGGAGCCGCTCTCAATCCATTCCTGGGCAAAACCTCCCGCAATTTCTTCTTTCTTTCCGTGCTTTTTTCAGTAGGATGCCTCCTGTGACTTGTACGCGCAGGCATATTTTTCATACCTTTGTAGGTTGGATAAAATTCATTCCTCAATGAAAAGGACAACAGTATTGATAGCAGTTGCCATCCTCTGCCTTGCGGGCTACAGGGGCATGGCCCAGTCTGAGACCGTGACCCGTACAAGTTCACTGAACATATCCGAAGAGGTCCGTCCCCCTGTGCTCAGAATTACGGATATCCGGCTCGAGGATCCTTCCGGGAACAATGCCATAGATGCCGGAGAGACCTGCTGTATAGTCATGACAGTCAGGAATGAAGGCTTCGGAGACGGCATCGGACTGAGAGGGGTTGTCAGCGGTTCGGGTTCGGTCCAGGGGCTCGAATACAGTGACATCGGCATAAACGACATCCCGGTGGGAAAGACAGAGACGGTGCGGTTCCCGATAACTGCGACCACGGAAACTGAGGACGGCAGGGCCGAATTTGCACTGAAGATCGAAGAGCCCATGGGCTTCGGCACTGACGAAGTCACCATAGCCGTGGATACCAGAAAATTCGAGCACCCCATGGTGCGTCTTGTGGACTACTCCGTCACAGGACAGCAGGGGTCGCTTAAAAAGATGCAGGTATTCAATCTCCAGGTACTGGTGCAGAACACCGAACACGGACGCGCACAGGACGTCAGCGTGGATATGAAACTTCCTTCCGGTGTTTTCCTGATGGACGGTAAGGCAGACCACACATTCACCGGCCTCGGTCCCGGCGAGACCATATCCCTCGAATACGCCCTGATCGTAAACAACGACTACTCTTCCAGGGAAATCCCGATACATTTCGGCATCTCGGAAAGCTACGGGCTCTATGCTGAAAACAAAGATATCACCCTGACCATCGACCAGCAGCTCGCATCCCACATGATAGAGATTGAGTCTGTTGCAGGGAATGCCCCTGGCCGGATAGAGGTGGCGTCACTCCGTTCCGACGTGGACCGCAACATTCCTGTCACCGGCACAGTGCATCCCGACCGATTCGCCATCATAATCGGGAACGAGGACTACCATTCCTACCAGAAAGGGCTCTCGGATGAGGCCGACGTACCGTTCGCAGCCAATGACGCAGCGGTATTTGCCCGCTACTGCAACAGTGTCCTCGGCATACCTGATGACAATATAGTCCTGCTCACAAACGCACGCTGGTCTGACATGAACTGGGAAATAAACCGCATCACCGGCATCGTCAGCCTCCGGGGCAGCGACGCGGAACTGATACTTTACTATGCCGGACACGGATTCCCGGATGAGCAGTCCAGGGAGTCCTACCTCATCCCGGTGGACATTTCCGGCACGGACTACGAATCCGGATTCAGACTCTCGGACATCTATGAGCAACTCGCCTCCACCGGCGCAGGAAGAATAACCGTATTCATGGACGCCTGCTTCAGCGGCGGCGGACGGCGTGCCGGACTGCTGGCGGCCAGAGGGGTCAGGGTCGTACCCAAGGAGACACCGCTGAAAGGCAATCTGGTCGTATTCTCAGCCACCACTGACGACCAGGTGGCCCTGCCCTACACCGAGAAGCAGCACGGCATGTTCACCTATTTCCTGCTCAAGAAACTGCAGGAGACTTCCGGTGACTGCACCTACTCCGAACTGTCCGATTACCTCACATCGGAAGTATCCGAATACAGCCTCAGAGTCAACTACAAGCAACAGAATCCCGAGACCGCCTGCTCCTACGAGGTGGAGCATGAGTGGGAAGAATGGAAGTTCAACTGACAATAAATCCTCACCGAAATGAGAACAGGGAAAATACCCGCATTCGTAACTGCACTGGCAATACTGTGCGCTGCCAATTTTCAGGCCGTCGCCCAGAACGTCTCCGCCGCCACGTTCCGGCAGGACGGGAAAAAAGTCATAGTGACCTTCAGCCTCGACCGGGAGGCGGACATAAGCCTTTTCGTATCCACAGACGGGGGCAGCACGTTCCTGGGCCCGCTGGAAAAGGTATCCGGGGATGTAGGAGAAAAGGTTTCTTCCGGGAAATGCAGCATAACATGGGACCCGATAGCTGAATTCGGAGGAATCAGCGGCAGCGACATCTGTTTCAAGGTCAAGGCAGAACCGGCAAGGAAACCCGCCACAGCCGCATCCTCCCGCAGCAAAGCCGGCAAGGAACCCTTCGCCAGATTCGGTGTGGGCGCCGGCATAGGCACAATGCAGATAGGCACTGAGTCCCTGCTCACCTACCATATTCCCATAGAGCTGCTCCTGGGCCGCAACAGCCAGAGACTGAATTTCAGCATCGGAGAGACTTTTTCCTTCTTCAAGAATACCGTCCAGTTCTCCACTGCAGCGACCCTGAAGGTCAATTTTGCCGACATGTTCTACATCGGAGCCGGAGGTGGCCTCAACATCAATGTTTACACTGACGAGGAAGGTTTTCTGGAGGATTTGGACTATTTCGACCTGGACTTCGATTTCGACGATGACGGTCCGGATGATGCCGACAGCATGACCGAATCTGTCCAGTTGCCTGAGTTTACCGGATTCATACTTGCCGAAGTGGGCATACGCATATCCGGGTTTGATCTGTCGGTATTCTACAAATACGATTCCTACAGAATAAACGGCGCTCCGACCCCCGGAACCTTTGGCGGAGTTTTCAAATATTACTTTTAGATAAGCAAAAGTGCACGATTTTTGCTGCACTTAGGCGATTTGGTCTATATTTGCACCGCTATATTGCAACACTATGCAGATTAACATCCCTACAGAGAAATTTACCAGGACCGGCCGAAGGATGGCCGCAAGAATCAGAAAAATCAGACGACTGCCCAAGTGGATATGGTACGTCATTCTCGGAGTGCTCGTCGCAGGCATTACCGTATGGATAATACTGTCATGGCCGGAGCCGCCCAAACCGGTATATCCGATAGTGGAGGCTCAGCCCGTGGTTATCGATGATGTGGAAATCTACGGTGAGTACGCCGGAAAGATCAGTGCCCAGCAGTTCGTGGAAATCAGGGCCAGAGTCGAGGGCTATCTGGAAGAGATGCTCTTCGAGGAAGGCACCTACATCAAGAAGAATCAGGTGCTTTTCATCATCGACCCGAAGCCCTACAGAGCCAGCGTGGAGAAGGCCAAGGCCCAGCTCAACAAGAACAAGGCCCTGGAGCTCAAGGCTGAAAGAGACCTCGAGCGCATACGCCCGCTGTTCGAGCAGAATGCTGCCAGCCGTCTGGACCTGGACAACGCCATCGCTTCCTACGAGAGCGCAAAGGCCGAGGTGGTCATGAGTGAGGCAGACCTTACCCAGGCCGAGATAGCCCTCGGATACACCACTGTCCGCTCCCCCATTTCCGGATTTATCAGCGAGAGGAACGTGGACCTCGGAACCCTTGTCGGTCCCGGAGGCAAGTCCCTGCTGGCGACCATTGTCAAGAGCGACACCGTACAGGTGGACTTCAGCATGACCTCCCTGGACTACCTCAAGAGCCGCGAGAGGAACGTCAACCTGGGCCAGCAGGACACGGCCCGCAACTGGAATCCGTACGTGACCATCACGCTGGCCGACAATACCGAATACCCCATGAAGGGCTTCGTGGACTTCGCTGATCCGCAGGTGGACCCCAACACCGGAACATTCTCGGTAAGGGCCGAGATGGCCAATCCCGACAGGGCCCTCCTCCCGGGACAGATCACCAAGGTGCGCCTGCTCCTCGACGTGCGTGAGGACGCTATAGTCGTGCCCACCAAGGCCCTGGTCATCGAGAAGGGCGGAGCCTACGTCTACGCCTGCCGCCCGGACAGCGTGGTGGAGAAAAGATTCATCGAGCTCGGACCGGAGATAGGCAATAACGTAGTGGTGGAGCGCGGACTGGGACCGGACGAGATGATTATCGTCGAAGGCTTCCACAAGCTGAGTCATGGAGTGAAAGTGGCCCCCGTCATCGTGGAGCCCGAGAAGCCGCAGATAGATCCGGAGGACGAAGGCCGTTTCTCCTTCGGCTCTGACAGCACCGACTCGTCAGCCGCCGACACCACTGCCGCCGCCAGGACATCCGGTCCTGTATCCGCAGAACCCTCTACAGACAGCATAACAGGCACAAAGACAGAGAATACTACCGCCAATGAAAAGTGATTTCTTCATAGACCGGCCGATATTCTCCACGGTCATATCCATCGTCATCGTGCTGGTGGGCATGATAGGCCTGTTCCTGCTGCCTATCGACCAGTACCCCAACATCGTACCTCCGGTAGTGCAGGTCTCGGCCTCCTACCCCGGAGCTGACGCGGAGACCGTTTCACAGGCCGTAGCCACCCCTATAGAGCAGGAGCTCAACGGAACTCCCGGAATGCTCTACATGGAGTCGCGGAGCACCAACTCCGGCTCCTTCACCGTCACCATCACCTTCGACATCGACACTGACCCCGACCTTGCCGCCGTCGAGATTCAGAACAGGGTCAAGCAGGCCGAGGCCCGTCTCCCGGCAGAGGTCATACAGAACGGTATATCCGTGGACAAGCAGGCATCCAACAAGCTGATGACCATCACCCTGCTGTCCAACGATCCCAAGTTCGACGAGGTGTACCTCAGCAACTACGCCACCCTCAACGTACTCGACATGCTCCGCCGTATTCCCGGAGTGGGCCGCGTATCCAACGTCGGCAGCCGCTACTACGGCATGCAGATCTGGGTACAGCCCGAGCGTCTGGCCAGCCTCGGCCTGACAGTCCAGGACATCCAGAGCGCACTCAGGGAACAGAACCGCGAGTCAGCGGCCGGAGTGCTCGGCCAGCAGCCCATGAACGGGGTGGACGTGACCGTACCTATCGTAGCCCAGGGCCGTCTGTCGACTGTCAGCGAGTTCGAGGACATCGTCCTCAGGGCCAATCCGGACGGTTCCATCATCCGTCTGCGCGACGTGGCCCGCGTCTCCCTCGAGGCCCAGTCCTACAACACCGAGAGCGGTATCAACGGAGGCAATGCCGCCGTGATGGACATCCGCATGCTGCCCGGCATGAACGCCATGGAAGTATCCGAGTCCGTCAAGAAGGCCATGGACGAGATCAGCCGCAATTTCCCCGAAGGTATCTCCTACATGATACCTTTCGACATGACTGAGTACATCTCGCAGTCGATTCACGAGGTTTACAAGACTCTGTTCGAGGCCCTATTCCTCGTAATCCTAGTGGTGTTCCTCTCCCTGCAGAGCTGGAGGGCCACCCTCATCCCGGCCATAGCGGTTCCCATCTCCCTTATCGGTACATTCGGAGTGATGCTCATCTTCGGCTTCTCCCTCAACACCCTGACCCTCCTCGGTCTGGTCCTGGCGATCGGTACCGTCGTGGACGACGCGATAGTCGTGGTGGAGAACGTGGACCGCATCATGAACGAGGAGAAACTCTCGGCATACGAAGCCACCAAGAAAGCCATGAACGGACTGGGCAGCGCCCTGATAGCCATGTCGCTGGTACTCTGCGCCGTGTTCATACCCGTGAGCTTCCTTTCCGGCATCACCGGAGCCCTCTACCGCCAGTTCACCATCACCATAGCCGTTTCCGTAATCATCTCCACCATTGTGGCCCTGACGATGAGCCCCGTGATGTGCGCCCAGTTCCTCAAACCGAAAAAAGAAGGCGAAGAAGAGCGCAAGAACTTCATATTCCGGGCCATCAACCGCTGGCTCGCCAAGGGACAGACGGTATATGCCCGCATTATACGCAACTTCCTGAGCCACTCGAAACGCTCATTCGCCGCATTCGGCATAGGCATAGTAAGTATCTGGGCCATGGCCCAGCTCGTACCCCAGAGCTTCCTGCCCCAGGAAGACCAGGGATATTTCACCGTAGAGTTCGAACTTCCTGAGGGAGCCACCCTCGAGAGGACCCGCGAGGTGACGGACCGCGCCATGGCATGGCTGCTGGAACAGCCGGACGTGCGCTACGTCCTCAATGTCACCGGTTCCAGCCCCAGGGTCGGAACCAACCAGGCCCGCAGCCAGATGACCGTCATCATGAAGCCCTGGGAAGAGAGGGAGGATCCGGACCTGCCTGCCTTCATGGCCCGCGTCACCGATGAATTCTCCCAGTACCCCGAGAGCAAGGTCTACCTCAGCACTCCTCCTGTCATCCCCGGACTGGGTACCTCGGGAGGTTTCGAGATGGCCCTCGAGGCCCGCGGTGACCTGACCTACGAGGAGCTGCAGAGAGCTTCGGACACTCTCGTCTACTACGCATCACAGCGCAAGGAACTGGCCCGCGTAAGCAGCTCGATGCAGGGCGACATCCCGAAACTGTACTACGATGTGGACCGCGACCGGGCCAAGCTCCTCGGAGTCTCCGTCTCGGACCTCTTCACCACCATGAAGGCCTTCACCGGCTCCGTCTACGTCAACGACTTCAACCTCTTCAACCGAGTCTACCGAGTATACATCCAGGCCGAAGAGCCCTACCGTCAGTGGCGTGACGACATGAACATGTATTTCGTCCGCGGCAACGGAGGCGCCATGATTCCTGTAACCTCCATCGGTACCACCGAATACACCACCGGACCGGGTACCATCAAGCGCTTCAACATGTACTACGCCGCCACCATCACCGGTGAAGCCGCCCACGGCTACAGTTCCGGCCAGGCGATGGACATCATGGAGGAGATAGTGCGCGAGAAACTGCCTGCCAATGTGGGCATCGAATGGAGCGGACTGTCCTACCAGGAGAAACAGCAGAGCGGTCAGACCGGACTCGTCCTGGCCCTGGCCTTCCTCTTCGTATTCCTGTTCCTGGCCGCCCAGTACGAGAGCTGGTCAGTGCCCATAGCCGTCATCCTCTCCCTCCCCGTGGCCTGCATCGGAGCCTTCCTGTCGATTCTGGTCCTGGGCATGGAAAACAACGTCTACTTCCAGATCGGACTCGTAATGCTCATAGGCGTGGCCGCCAAGAATGCTATTCTCATCGTGGAGTTCGCCAAGGAAGAGGTGGAAAAGGGCAAGGACATAGTAGAGGCCGCCATAGCAGCATCGGAGCTGCGTTTCAGGCCCATCGTCATGACCTCCCTGACCTTCATCCTCGGTATGCTGCCCCTCGTGCTTGCCACCGGACCCGGCTCGGCCAGCCGTCAGGGTATCGGCGTCGGAGTATTCTTCGGCATGATAGCGGCCATCACCTTCGGAATAGTATTCGTACCTTTCTTCTTCGTCTGGATATACAGGCTCAAGGAGAGATTTGCCAACAGGAAAAAGAAGAGACTGAAAGCATGAGACAAAGTTTAGTAAAAATATCAGCCGCAGCAGCAGTATGCAGTGCGCTCATCCTCCTGCAGGGATGCGGGGCCGCAGTGAGAAAATGCATCGACCCCCAGCTCGACATCCCGGAGACCATCCTGCCGGGAGGCTACGCCGACTCGCTCTGCCTGGCCGACCTCGAGTGGTCTGAGCTATTCTCCGACCCTCTGCTCAAGGACCTCATAGAGAAGACTCTGGAAAATAACAGGGACATGCTTACGGCAGCCGCCAGGGTCCGCGAGCTCGAGCGTCTCCACAGGGTAGTCCGCGCCGACCAGTTCCCGTCCTTCAACGCCAGAGGCTATCTGGACCAGGAGAACTATCAGTACACTGATGCTGACCCAGTCAAGGACAATGAGTTCGGTCTGAAGGCCGGAGTCTCCTGGGAGGTGGATTTCTTCGGCCGCCTGCGCTGGACCAACCGCGGGGCTATCGCCCAGTACCTCGGCTCCATCGAGTCGCAGAGAGCCATGCAGATGACCCTCGTAGCCGCAGTGGCCACGGCATACTTCGAACTGGCCGCCCTGGACAACGAACTGGACATCGTCCTCCGCACCCGTGACACCTGGAGAGAGAACGTCAAGCAGGCCCGCCTCCGTTTCGAAGGCGGACTGACCACTGAGATACCTTACCAGCAGGCACAGGTTGAGTATGCCAGCACTGCGGCTCTCGTACCTGACCTTCAGCGGGATATTGCCATAAAGGAACATGAAATAGCTCTACTTGCCGGAGAGTTCCCTTCCTACGTGGAGCGCTCCAAGCTCAACACCCAGGACAGGTTCCCCGACCTGATGCACGTGGGAGTACCCTCCGAACTGCTTCAGCGCCGTCCCGACCTGCTGGCCGCCGGACAGGCCCTCAAGGCCGCCATGGCCGATGTGGGAATAGCCTGGGCCAACCGTTTTCCCAGACTGGAGATATCCTTCACTGCAGGTGTGGAGAACAACACCTTCACCCACTTCTTCACAGGCCCCTACTGGTATCCTGTCCTGAACCTGACATCCCCCCTCTTCGCATTCGGCAAGAACAGGGCCCGCTACCAGGCAGCCATAGAGGCCTACAACCAGGAGAGATACCAGTACGAGCAGAAAGTCCTCGAAGTCTTCAAGGAGGTCAATGACGCCGTCGCTTCCTACAACTCCGCACGCGAGAAAGTCTCCCTTCTGGGCAACCTGCAGGACGCCTCCCGCAAATACGTGGAGCTCGCCCTCTTCCAGTACCAGAACGGCTACATCAGCTACATGGATGTCCTCGACGCCCAGCGAAGCTACTTCAATGCCGAGATAGACTATTCGAATTCAGTCAGGGACGAGTTCCTGGCCATCATCGAACTCTACAAGGCCCTCGGCGGCGGCTGGTCCGACGACGCGGAATAACAAAAAACGTTGCAACGTTTTTTGTTGCAACAATTTTTGTTATATTTGCATGGAATTGTAATTTCACGCTTATGGAGGCTCCTTTTATTTTTGGGAAAATCGCGACGGACGACAATTTTACTGACCGCGAACAGGAGACCGCGCATCTGGTCGCCAATTTCAAGTCGTTGATAAACACTATCCTGATATCGCCGAGACGATGGGGGAAGAGTTCGCTCGTCAACAGGGCTGCGGAACTTGCACTCAAAAGCGACAGCCGCCTGAAAATCTGCCTCGTAGACCTGTTCAACGTGAAAAGCGAGGAACATTTCTACCAGCTGCTGGCTGAGGATGTCATCAAAGCTACATCATCCAGATTGGAGGAAGCCGTGGGGAATACAAGAAAATTCATCTCGCAGCTTATCCCCAGAATCACTGTAGGCAATGAAATCTCCGGCGACATCTCACTGGGGTTCGACTGGGAAGAACTGAAACGGACACCGGACGAGGTGCTGGACCTGGCTGAAAATATCGCGACCGCAAAGGACTTGAGAATAGTCATCTGCATCGACGAGTTTCAGAATGTGGCCGAATTCGAAGACCCGCTGTACTTCCAGCGCAGGCTCCGCTCCCACTGGCAGCGACATCAGAAAGTATCCTACTGCATCTACGGCAGCAAGCGCCACATGATGACGGACATCTTCACAAATCCACAGATGCCTTTCTACAAATTCGGAGACCTGTTCTTCCTGGAAAAAATCAAGACCGAATACTTTGCCCCCTTCATCGCGGAGCGGTTCGCCGCCACCGGGAAATCCATAGACCATGAGGCCTGCTTAGAGATAATATCGCTCGCAGACAACCATCCCTATTATGTCCAGCAGCTTGCCCAGATTTCCTGGCTGCGGGCAACTGACGGGCACTGCACCACCGGAATAGTCAGGCAGTCGCATGAAACCCTCGTCCAGCAGCTCAGTCTCCTTTTCGTCACCATAACCGAGGGACTTACCAATCAGCAGCTCGCCCTGCTCCACGCCATGACTGCCGGAGAAACAGCATTTACCTCTGCTGAGGTCATGAAAAAATACCGCATATCCTCCTCCATGTCTGTTTCCCGCTCAAAGAAATCCCTCGTCGAGAAAGACATCCTCGACATCAACGCCGGAACCATCTCATTCCAGGACCCGATCTACGCCTGGTGGCTCCGGCACTGCTATTTCATTTAGCACACTTTAGAGGATTTTGCGTAACTTTGTAAGTTGAAAACAAAAACAGATATGGTACAGTTCAAGGATAAGACCCTGCTGATCACCGGCGGGGGCACAGGAATAGGCGAGGCGATCGCCTATCAGTTCGCACAGAGAGGTACTAACGTGATACTCACCGGGCTCGGCGAGGAGCAGCTGACGAAGGTGGAGGAGCGCTGCCGGCAGTACGGCGTGAAGGCCTGGCACCGTGAGGTCAACCTGGAGGACCCTGCGTCCATCGACGCCCTGGTCGAGTACGTGGACAGCCTCGGCCTGAAACCGGACTTCTTCGTGCTCAACGCCGGCATCTCCCAGAGGGCCCTTACCCTCGACTGCGACATCTCCCTGGACCGCAAGCTGATGGAGATAAACTATTTCGGCGGCATCTACATCATCAAGAAATTCAAGGAACACCTGAAAACAGCCAAGGAAGTGCACATCGCCGTGACCACCTCGATCTCCGGCCTGTTCGGCTTCCCGCTCCGCTCGGCCTACTGCGCCTCGAAGCACGCCCTGTTCGGATTCTACGAGTCACTGGAGCTGGAGTACCCCAACATAAAGGTCACCTTTCTCATCCCCGGCCGCATCCGCACCGAGATATCCAAGAGCGCCCTGCTCGCCTCCGGAGAGAAGTTCGCCAGGATGGACCCCGGCCAGGCCAACGGCATGGACGTGACCAAATGCGCCAGGGTGGCCCTGAAGGCCATAGCAAGGGAGAAGCACAAGAAACTCATCGGCGGCAAGGAGCTGCTGATGGCTTACTTCTACAAATACACCCCCTGGCTGTTCTACATCCTGGCCCGGAAAGTATCGGCTCATTAATCATTTACGGATAAAATTCAAGGACAATATGGATAAAATCATCTGTGGCATACAGCAGGTCGGCATCGGCGTAAGGAACGTCGCCGAGTCGTGGAAATGGTACAAGGACAATTTCGGCTTCGACACCAAGATCTTCGGAGCCGAGGGCGTGGCCGAGAGGATGCTGCCCTACACCGGCGGCAAGCCCCAGCCCCGCTACGCTATCTTAGTGTACAACCTCCGCGGAGGCGCCGGCTTCGAGGTATGGGAGCCCCGCGGCAGGGAGCTGAACTACGTAAGTTTCGAGCCTGCTCTCGGAGACCTCGGCATCTACGCCTGCAAGATCAAGTCCCGCGACGTGCAGGCAGCCTACGGGCAGCTGGGCAAGGCTCCCGGCGCCCGCATCCTCACCCCCGTGACCAAGAACCCCGCCGGCAAGGAGCATTTCTTCCTCTATGACCCCTGGAACAATCTCTTCGAGGTCGAGTCCGACTCCTACGTCTTCATCGACGAGGACAAGAACCTCGGCGGCGGCAACGGAGCCGTCCTGGGAGTCACGGACATGGACCGTTCCATAAAATTCTACTCAACCCTCATGGACTACGACAAGGTCGAGTACGACGTGACCGGAGTCCAGGCAGACCTGGAAGGTGTTCCCGGCAGCCAGTACCCCCTGCGCAGGGTGATGCTCTCCCGCAGCAAGCCCATCGAAGGCCCTCTGAGCGAAGTGATGGGGACATCCCATATCGAGCTGGTGCAGCGCATTCCAGAAGGCTTCGGCGTGCCCGCCCCGAAAAAGATCTACGAAGGCCGCTACTGGGGTGACCCTGGCTTCATCCACCTGTGCTTCGACATCCGCAACATGGAGGCCATCCGCGAATGCGCCGAGGGGCTGGGACACAGTTTCGTATGCGACGGAGGCCGCGACTTCAAGATGGGCGAGGCAGACGGACACTTCACCTACGTGGAAGACCCCGACGGTACCCTCATCGAGTTCGTGGAGACCTTCAAGGTGCCCATCCTCAAGAAATGGGGCATCTACCTCCACCTCGAGAAGCGCGATCCCCACAGGCAGCTTCCCCGCTACATGACCCGGGCCCTGCGCTTCCTGCGTTCAAAATAAATCTGGAATGGAAGATAACAATAAGATACTTATATATACGGATAGCGACGGTCGTACAAAGATTGACGTAAAGCTTGAGGAGGATACATTGTGGCTTACACAAGCTCAGATGTGTGAGTTGTATCAGACCAGTAAATCCAATATAAGTGAACATATTAAGCATATATTTGAGGAAGGGGAACTGCAAGAGGACTCAGTTGTTCGGAAATTCCGAACAACTGCATCTGACGGTAAGTCATATATGACAACCTTTTACAATCTGGACATGATAATTGCCCTCGGCTATCGTATCCGTTCCCTCATAGCAACCCGTTTCCGCCAATGGGCGACAAAGCGTCTGAAAGAATATATGATTAAAGGTTTCACACTTGATGATGAACGCTTGAAACAATTAGGTGGCGGAGGCTATTGGAAAGAGCTTCTGGAACGTATCCGGGATATCCGCGCCACCGAAAAAGTGTTTTATCGGCAGGTGCTTGAGATATATGCCACAAGTATAGATTACGATCCGCGAGCGTCTGTTTCGCAAGAGTTCTTCAAAAAAGTACAGAACAAGATACATTATGCAATACATGGTCACACTGCTGCAGAGTTAATCGTAGAACGTGCTGATGCCGAAAAGGATTTTATGGGATTATTTACCTTCAAAGGCAATCAACCTACTTTGGTTGAAGCCCGTACAGCTAAAAACTACCTGAATGAAAAAGAACTTCGCTCCATGGGACAATTAGTTTCAGGTTATCTGGATTTCGCGGAACGACAGGCTGAACGGGAACAAGTGATGACCATGAACGACTGGGCGAATTATCTGGACAGAATTCTTACCATGTCTGGAGAACAACTTTTGCCGGATAGTGGCAAAGTATCACATTCAGAAGCGATGGAACATGCCACAAACGAATATCGGAAATACAAGCAGCGCACACTCAGCGATGTGGAAAAAGACTATCTGGACGCTATTAAACGCATTCAGGATATAGGGAAATGAAGATTGAAAATAAATTAAACAAACATTTTCTTGCATTGTTCCCGACATATGCATATATTTGCGGGCCTTTTCTCGAGAAGATAAGGAGGTTTTAAATTATTAATTCACTAATAACCTGTAAGTACAATGGCAGTTAAAATCCGTTTGGCACGCCACGGCAAGAAGAACCACGCTTTCTTCCACATCGTAGTAACCGACATCCGCTCACCCCGTGACGGACGCTACATCGAGCAGCTCGGCATCTACAACCCCAACACCAACCCCGCAACCATCAAGATTGACTCCGAGAGAGCCCTCTACTGGCTCGGCACAGGCGCTCAGCCTTCTGACACCTGCCGCCGCATCCTCTCATACGAGGGTATCCTTCTGAGGAAACATCTCAACGGCGGTGTTGCAAAGGGCGCTATCACCCAGGAAGTAGCCGACCAGAGATGGAACGCATGGAAAGCTGAGAGAGACGCCAAGATCGAGTCCAAGAAGCAGAACCTCAAGAAGACTGACAATGAGACCCGCCGCGAGCTCCTCAACGCCGAGGCTAAGGTAAACCAGGAGAGAGCAGAGGCCATCAGCAAGCGCAAAGCTGAAGAGGCAGCCGCAAAGGCAGAGGCTGAAGCCAAGGCAAAAGCCGAGGCTGAGGCTGCAGAGGCTGCTGCAAACGCTGAGGCCGCAGAGGCCGCTCCTGCAGCAGAGTAAAGCGACAATGCTTCCCGCGGAAGACACATTGCTGCCCGTCGGCAGGATCGTCAAGTCCTACGGCACTGAGGGAGAGGTGATGATCGCCTTCCAGGAGGGCATTGCAGACTTGCTCAAGAGAGATGAACCGGTATGGCTGTTCTATGACGGCCTGCCGGTTCCTTTTTATATCACTTCGATCCAGCCGAAAGGCCCCCGCAAGGCTGTCGTCCGCTTGGAAGATATCGACACCCTCGCGGATGCGGAGGAAGCCGCCGGCAAGGATATCCGGCTCGACCCGGCCGATTATCCGGAACTCTCCGGCACTGACGCACATACCATCACCGAGGACGGACTCACTCTCGAGGACCTCATCGGATTCAGCCTGCAGGACCAGGACGGCCGCAGGGCAGGCACCATCGGGGACATCCAGGACTTCTCCGGCAACATCTGTCTGGAACTCTGCGGCTCCGGAGCCCTCATCCCCTTCCACGACGACCTTATCATCGACATCGATATCGAAAAAAAGACCCTCACCATGTCCATCAGTGAAGGTCTGCTGTAATCCTATTCGCGTTTCCTGGAAGTACAGATACTCTGAAAAGTACGCGCCTACGGCGCTATCCCTCCCACCGTGAGTATCATCTCGTTACTTCGTAACGCGGTGATACTCATGGCGGGCCCCTCCCGCTAACAGGCCGCGGGTGGCATGCTTTTCAGAGTATCTGTGCTTCCCGAAAACGTCCGGCGTTATTCGAAACGCTTTATGATTTCCCTGGCCTGCGCGACCTTGACGTCCAGCAGGTCCGGTGACGAGGCCTCGCAGATGAAGCGGAGGTAAGGTTCCGTATTGGAGGGACGGATATTGAACCACCACTGCGGGAACTCCAGGCGGTAGCCGTCGAAGTCCATTGTCCTGTCAGGAGTCTCCTGCGAGGTGAAATGCTCCACCACTGCTTTCATCGCAGCGGGCTTGTCGGCCACCCGGAAATTGATCTCCCCCGAGTTGCAGTAACGGGAGATGCCGGCGATGAGCTGCGACAGGCTGCGGCCCCGGCGCTTCATCTCCGCTACGATGTCCAGGATGATGAGTGAGGCCATGATACCGCTGTCCGAGTAAAAGAAATCCTTGAAATAGTAATGTCCGGCCAATTCGCCTCCGAAAAGGCCGTCTATCTCCCTGAGCCTGGGAGCCGCATATGCCCGGCCTACCCGCCATGTGTTCATCTCCACGCCCATCGGCGAGAGGTACTCCCCTACCGCCTTGGAACTGCGGATATCCTGCAGGGCCCGCACTCCGGAAATCTTCCCGGCAGCCTTCAGGGCAGCTCTCTCCCGGGCAGCAGGACTGGTGCCGACTCCTTCCATGAAGAAATGTCCCATAAGGGCTATCATCAGGTCCGGCGATATGAACTCTCCCCGCTCGTCCACGAACATCACCCGGTCCGCATCCCCGTCGTAGATGACACCGATGTCGCAGCCGTGTGACTTGACATGCTCCCGGAGCATGGCGGTATTCTCCAGCACCAGAGGATTGGGCTCATGGTTCGGGAAAGAACCGTCCGGAATGTCGCAGATATACTCCACCGATGAGGGCAGGAGGTCCTTGACGAACAGGGCCGACATGCCGTTGGAGAGATCCGCGCATATCTTCAGACCGGAACAGTCTCCGACATAGCGCCTCTGGAAGGCCAGATACTCCTCCCGCAGATCGAGCGGAATCACCTTCCCGCGGGAAGCTTCGTCCACCGGAATACACGGACGTCCCTCCTTAATCCATTTTTCGATAGTACCCAGGCCCGCATCGTATCCCACGGGCAGGGCATTTTCCCGGGAGACCTTCAGTCCATTGTCATCCTTCGGGTTATGCGAGGCGGTTATCTGCACTGAGGCCATGAAGCCCTTGGCTGCCGTCGCATAGTAGACGTAGGGAGTGGTGGCCTGGCCGAGATCGTACACATCCGCCCCGGCATCGGTCAGTCCCTGCAGCAGGGCCCCGTGCACCTCTGGAGATGACAGGCGCATGTCCCTTCCTACCGCCACTTTACGGCAGCCGAGAAGTTCCGGAAGGAAATATCCCACCTTGTAGACAGTATTGCGGTCAAAGTCCACGTTCCAGCGTCCGCGGATGTCGTATGCATGAAATGCTCCCATTTTATTTTTCGAGTTTGGTTTTGTATGCGGTGCGGGCCTTGCCCTTGGCTATGTTGTGCAGCTTGGCAGCTATCATCTTGCGGCGGATGGGCGCCACCCTGTCCACGAAGAGATGACCGTCCAGATGGTCCATCTCGTGCTGGACCATACGGCAGGCGAACTCGTCCAGCTCCTCCTCCACCACGTTCAGGTCGGCATCATAGTAGCGCACCTTGATCTTCTTGGGACGCACCACATTGCAGTGAATGTCCGGCACACTGAGGCAGCCTTCGCTGTAATCGGCGGTCTCCTCGCTCTCCTCGAGCACCTCCGGATTGATCATCGCCCGGCGGAACCCCTTGAGATACGGGTAGACATCCGCTATGTCATTGCCGTCCACGACCAGTATCCTGCGGCTGTCCCCTACCTGAGGAGCCGCCAGGCCCACACCGTCGGCATGTTTCATCGTCTCGAACATATCGTCGATATACTTGCGGAGCTCTGCCCTGTCCGTCTTCTCCACATCCACATCGGCCGCCACTTCCCGGAGCACCTCCGAGCCATAAACATAAATAGGTAATATCATCGTTTTCTGTTTTAATATTTTTTCCTGTCCAAATATGACTGCAGTATGATGGCAGCGCTGATCTTGTCCACCGCCGCCTTGTCCCTACGGTCCATCTTCTTCATTCCCCCGTCGATCATTGCCCTGTGCGCCAGCACTGAGGTGAAGCGCTCATCCTCCAGTTCCACCGGAGTACCGGGGAAACTCCTGCGCAGCTGTTTCAGAAACTCATCCACATACCGCGCCGCTTCCGCCGGGGTGTTGTTCAGATTCATGGGATAGCCCACGACAAAGAGCGATATGCCCTCTCCCGCTGCATAATTTTTGAGATATTCGATTATCTTTGCAGGCGGAACTGTGTCCAGGGGGGACGCGAACATGCCCAGCGGGTCCGAGACCGCCAGTCCTATCCGCTTTCTGCCGTAGTCTATTCCTATGATCCGGTTCATCCTGCAAATGTAGTCAATAAGTATGTCCGAAAAAAATAAAGAGGCAAAAAAGCAGCCCGACAGGAAATACCTGTTCGCTATCATGGATGATGACACCCACGACTTCCGGTTCATCATCCGCGGCACCAAGCATGCCGCCATATTTGCCGTAGCCGGTTCACTTGCCCTTATATGCATCATCACATTATGCCTGGTGGCCTTCACTCCCCTGAAAAGGATCATGCCGGGATACCCCTCCTATTCCACACAGCGGGAAGCCGTCGAGAACGCGGCCATGGTGGACTCCCTGGAGAACCGTATGCGCATCATGACCCTACAGCTCACCAATATCCGCAGGATTATCGCCGGGGAAGAGCCTCTGCCCCTGGACAGTCTCCTGTCCAAAAATGGCGTTGAGAGCACCGAGATTACAGCCGAGGCGATGGATCACCACGCGGACTCCATACTCAGGGAGAAGATTGACTCCATAGAGAAATACAACCTGCGTCCTTCAGGAGCGGAGCCCAGGCTCGAGGGACTGATATTCTTCCCGCCGGTCAAGGGAGTCGTCACTGAGAAATACAACCCGGCCAAGGGGCATCCCTTCATCGACATTGCGGTACAGAACAACAGCGCCGTCTGCGCCGTATTGGACGGTACGGTTATTGCAGCATACTGGACGGACGATACCGGTTACAACATCCAGATTCAGCACAATAATGACCTCATATCGATATACAAGCACAACACCAGACTGCTCAAGAAAGTCGGAGAAAAGGTGAGTGCCGGCACGACCATCTCCCTGGCCGGCGATGCAGGCAGCATCAGCACAGGGTCGCACCTGCATTTCGAGCTCTGGCACAAGGGGGAGCCCATAGACCCGTCCCTCTATATTAACTTTTAAGACAATTATGGAAAAAAGACGACTTGCAATACTGGGTTCCACCGGCTCCATAGGAGTACAGGCCCTGGACGTAGTGAGAGAGCACCGTGAACTTTTCGACATCCGGCTGCTCACCGCCAACAACAACAGCCACCTGCTCATACAGCAGGCCATAGAGTTCGACGCAGCATGCGCGATAATTGCGAACGAGGACCTCTACACTGAAGTATCTGAGGCCCTTACCCCTCACGGCATCAATGTTTTCGCCGGGATGGACTCCATCGTGGACGCAATGTCGACGGCAGACAGCATCGACCTCGTCCTGTCTGCCATGGTGGGTTTCTGCGGCCTTGAGCCCACGCTTGCAGCCCTCCGCTCCGGCAAGGCTGTCGCCATCGCCAACAAGGAGCCGCTGGTGGCTGCCGGCAAAATAGTCATGCAGACGGCCAGGGAGCACAATGCCGCCATCATCCCGGTAGACTCCGAACATTCAGCCATATTCCAGTCCCTGCAGGGCGAACACTCTCCGATAGAGAGGATATTCCTGACCGCATCGGGAGGGCCCTTTCTGAGAACTCCCGCCTCCGAACTGGAGAACGTCACCGTCTCCGAGGCTGTCAACCATCCCAGATGGAAGATGGGGCGCAAGATAACCGTAGACTCATCGACACTGATGAACAAGGGTTTCGAGATTATAGAGGCCTGCTGGCTTTTCGGCGTGGACATCTCGCAGATAACAGTAGTCATTCATCCTCAGTCAGTGATACACAGCATGGTGGAGTTTCAGGACGGGGCCGTGATAGGCCAGATGAGTCTGCCGGACATGAGACTGCCCATACAGTACGCCCTCACCTACCCGGAGCGCCTGCACCTGGATATTCCCAGAATTGATTTCTACAAACTGGGTGGGTTCACATTCTCAGAGCCTGACCTGAACAAGTTCCCGTGCCTGGGCATCGCCATTGAAGCCATGAAGAAGGGCGGCAACATTCCCTGCGCCATGAATGCCGCCAATGAAGTGGCCGTCGCAGCCTTCCTGGACGAACGGATACGGTTTACGGACATCCCGGCAGTGGTCTCCCGCTCCATAGAGAAATGCTCGTTCATCAAGGATCCTGACCTCAATGCCGTGCTTGACACCGACAAGGCCGTCAGGGAATATGCTTCTAACCTCATAACCAAGCGGTAATGGATGTAATTCTCAAAATAATACAGGTAATACTCTCCCTCTCACTGCTCGTTCTGGTGCACGAGTTCGGCCATTACATAGCCGCACGCATCTTCAGGATAAGGGTGGAGAAATTCTACCTCTTCTTTCCCCCAGCAATATTCAAGTTCAAGCCGAAAGGCAGCGACACCGAGTTCGGGATAGGCTGTATTCCCCTCGGAGGTTTCTGCAAGATATCCGGCATGATAGACGAGTCCATGGACACCGAGGCAATGAAAAAGCCGCCCCAGCCGTGGGAACTGCGCTCGCGTCCGGCCTGGCAGAGACTCATCGTCATGGCCGGCGGTGTGATAATGAACGTCATTCTGGCCATAGTCCTGTACATCGCTATCCTCTTTACCTGGGGCGAGCAGTACGTCCGTACCCAGGATGCCGTGTACGGCATCGAAGTGAGCCCGCTGGCCAAAGAGATAGGTTTCCGTGACGGAGACCGCATACTGGCTTTCGACGGAGAACCGGCTTCCGAGAATTTCATGGACCTTCAGGTAGACATGCTGCGGGACCAGGTCAGCAGGGTGACGGTACTGCGCGGAAGTGACACCGTAGACATAACGATAGACCCTGAATACATGCCGGCGATGCTCAATACCCCCGGCATGATAGGCATCCTCCTTCCAATACTCGTAGGCGGAGTACCCGACACATCCCTCAACGCCGGAGCGGACCTGAAAGTGGGAGACAGGTTCCTCAGTGCTGCAGACCAGCCGGTAACTTTCTACCAGGACCTGCAGAAAGTCCTGGCCGACAATGCCGGAAAGACGGTGGACCTGGGCCTGCTGCGCGGGACAGATACCCTGACAGTGCCCGTCCGCGTAGGGCAGGACGGCAAGATGGGCGTCCTGCTCCAGAGAGATGCCTCAGACATTAAAATTACCCGGCAGGAATACACCCTGATAGAGGCCATACCCGCCGGATTTCTCATGACTTTCACCAACATAGGCCATTATATCAAGGAACTGGGCCTGATATTCTCTCCCCAGACCGAGGCATATAAATCCGTCGGAAGCTTCATAGCCATAGGAAGCATCTTCCCTTCCAGCTGGAACTGGCAGATATTCTGGAATATCACCGCCCTGCTCTCCATCATGCTGGCCGTGATGAACCTGCTGCCGATTCCCGCCCTGGACGGAGGCCATATCCTCTTCCTGCTCTACGAGATGATTACAGGACGGAAGCCGTCGGACCGCTTCATGGAAGTGGCCCAGATGATAGGCATGATACTGCTGCTGATGATTATGGTCCTGGCTTTCGGAAACGATATCATGAGACTGCTCAGGTAATACAAGTTCACACACCTTTTATAATAACATTGAATATGAGAAACAGATTGTTTATTAGAACGGCTTTTCTGATGCTGATGTCCATACTGCTGCTGGCATCCTGCAACAGCAAGCCCAAAGACAGGGAAAAGTATCTGCCCAATATCACCGGAAACGCCGGTGAAGTGCTGGTAGTCATAAACAAGGGATACTGGGAAGGAGAGCTTGGTTCCACTCTCAGAGAGATTCTTGCCGGAGAATACCCCTACCTCCCCCAGAGAGAGGCTTACTTCAAACTTTTCAATGCTACCCCCGGAGGATTTACGGGAAGTTACCTCCTGCACCGCAATATCGTAATTGTCAATGTCTCGCCCGAGGTCGACACCACCGGAATACGCATGAGCCGGAATTCATGGGCCAAACCCCAGATCATCGTGACAGTCTCCGCAACCACTCCGGAAGAGGCGTCCGAGCTGATATCCGGCAACCGTGAACTTATTATCAACACCATAGAGCAGGCAGAGCGGGACCGTCTGATAGCCAGCTCCAAGAAATACGAAGACAAAGAGGTGCGCATGGCCGTAACCGAGAACATCGGAGGCTCGCCATATTTCCCGACAGGATTCACCATCAAGAAGAATACCCCGGAATTCATGTGGATCTCACAGGAAACCACCTATGTCAATCAGGGCATACTGATTTTCAAATTCCCCTACACCGACGCGGAGCAGCTCTCTCCCGAATATCTTAAGGACAAGATATACAATCTCTGGCAGGCCAATGTTCCCGGCATGCGCGAGAACAGCTACATGACCTTCAACAAGGTGATTGAGCCTGGATTCCGCAATATCGAATACCAGGGCAATACCATGGTCGAGATGAGAGGGCTCTGGGAGGTGGAGAACGATTATATGGGCGGCCCCTTCGTCTGCCACATATTCCCCGACCGGAACAGAGAGAACATAATTATTCTCAACGCTTTTGTGTATGCTCCTAAGTACGACAAACGCAAGTACTTACGCCAGGTTGAGTCAATTATTTACTCTTTTGACTGGAAATAATTCTCAAAAAAATTTGGGAGTTGGGAAATATTGTATATTTTTGCACTCCCAATCTAACGGTGGATTCGTCTAACGGTTAGGACACAAGATTCTCAATCTTGCAATAGGGGTTCGATTCCCCTATCCACTACTTCTTCTTTTTCCCCTTTACATACATTATGAGTGAGATAGTCAGAACACGATTTGCGCCAAGTCCCACAGGATACATGCATATCGGGAATCTGCGCACGGCGCTTTTTGCATATCTGTTTGCGAAATCCCAGAACGGAAAATTCATCCTACGCATCGAGGACACTGACCAGGGCCGCTACGTAGAAGGCTCCATAGACGTCATCTACGACACTCTCCGCACAGCCGGCCTCATCCACGACGAGGGTCCGGACATCGGAGGAGACTACGGTCCCTACACCCAGAGCGAGCGCAAGGACATATATAGGAAGTATGCCCTCGAGCTGGTGGAGAAAGGCGCAGCCTACTACTGTTTCTGCCAGAAGGGCGACAAGGAGACCGAATCCCAGGAGGGCGGATACGACCGTCACTGCCGCAACCTCACCCCCGAGGAGGTGAAGGCACAGCTGGACGCCGGCAAGCCCTACGTCATACGTCAGAGGATTCCCCTGGAGGGCACTACATCCTGGAACGATATGGTCTACGGAGAAATCTCCGTGGAGAACTCCACCCTCGACGATCAGGTACTGCTCAAGAGCGACGGCATGCCTACCTACAATTTCGCGAATGTGGTGGACGACCACCTGATGGACATCACCCACATCATCCGCGGCTCCGAATACCTCTCCTCCAACCCGAAATATCTGCTGCTCTACCAGGCCTTCGGCTGGGAAGCCCCGCAGTACATACACCTGCCCATCATCAACGGCCGCAACGCCGACGGCTCCATCAGCAAGCTCTCCAAGCGTCACGGAGCAGTCAGCTTCCAGGCCCTCATAGAGCAGGGCTATCTGCCTCAGGGCATTATCAACTACATCGCCCTCCTCGGCTGGTCTCCCAAGAGCGAGCAGGAAATATTCACTATGGACGAGCTCATAGCCCAGTTCTCCATAGAGGGAGTACACAAGAGTCCCGCCGTCTTCGACTACCAGAAGCTCGGATGGGTGGACGGGCAGCACATCACGATGCTGGACCCTCAGGTATTCATCCGTGATGCCTTCCCCTTCGCGGAGATCAAAGGCACTTTCCTGGAGGAAAAATGGCCCAAGCTGGCCTCACTCCTGCAGAGCCGTATCACCAGATACTCGGACATCCCCGAGAAGATCGCCTTCCTCCTGCAGATGCCCGAATACGACGTGAACCTGTACATCCACAAGAAGAACAAATCCACCCTTGAAAGCTCGGCTCCCATACTCTCCCGCACCATAGAATGTCTCACCGCCCTGGAGGAGTGGTCCGAGGAGTCCCTGCTGGCCTCCATGACCTCCCTCGCCGGAGAGCTCGGCCTCAAGCTGGGTCCCCTGACCTGGCCCGTAAGGATAGCCCTTTCCGGTCTGATGGCCACTCCCGGAGGAGCGATAGACATCCTCTACCTCCTTGGTAAGGAAGAGTCACTCAAGCGCTTGTCCGACGGAATCCGACTTATCGAGAAAGAAAATTTGGTAGATGGAAAATAATATCTATCTTTGCACTCCCAAAATGCAGGCATAGTGTGCGGGAACATAGATACGGAGGATTCGTCTAGCGGCTAGGACTCAAGATTTTCATTCTTGCAACAGGGGTTCGATTCCCCTATCCTCTACCAAATATAAAAAGATTTAAAATGGCAAACCACGCATCAGCAGACAAGCGCAACCGTCAGAACGAGTCGCGCAGATTGCATAACCGCTATTATGCAAAGACAACACGCAACGCCATCAGGGCGCTCAGAAACACTACCGACAAAGAAGCAGCTGCAGCTCTTCTCCCCAAAGTATCCGCTATGATTGACAAGCTCGCGAAGATCAACGTGATACACAAGAACAAGGCAGCTAACCTCAAAAGCGGCATCGCAGTATACGTAAACAAGCTCCAGTAAAAAAATTTACGTTTCTGCACACAGATATCTGAAAACTTCCCGAATTTCGTCGGGAAGTTTTTTTTATATCTGTACAATGAGCATCAACAACTGGAAAATGGACGACAGGCCGCGGGAAAAGATGAATGTGTCGGGAGCGGCCTCGCTGAGCGATTCAGAATTGCTTGCCATACTTATCAACTCCGGCACCAGGGACAAGAGCGCGGTGGATGTAGCCAGGGAAATTCTGGCATCAGTCGGAAACTCGCTCAACGCGCTGACAGGAACCTCTAAAGACAGGCTGTGCGCCATACAGGGGATAGGAGAAGCCAAGGCCTCCAGGCTGCTGGCGGCATTCGAGCTTGCTGTCAGGATACAAAGCGAGCCTTCGGGTCCAAGGATGCGGATTACCGCTTCAAGTACCGTCAGCAGGATATTCTCACCCTTGCTGCGCAACCTCCAGCACGAGGAATGCTGGGTACTTTTCCTCAACAAGGCGAACAAGATCATAGCCAAGGAAAAAGTCAGCACCGGTGGTGTCAGCGGAGCTGTCCTGGACCCGCGCATCATCATCCGCAAGGCAGTGGACAAGCTTGCAAGCGCCATTATTCTCGTCCACAACCATCCCTCCGGCAACCCCACCCCCAGCGAGCTTGACCGCAGGCAGACGCGCGTCCTGCGTGACGCCGCCGCCCTGCTGGACATAGCCCTGCTGGACCATGTGATCATCGCCGGCGACAGGTATTACAGTTTCAGCGACGAAGGTCTGTAGAAATTTAATATATTTGTAAAAAAATTCTTATGACCATTCACAACCTGAGCGACGGAAACTCCGTCCTGAACCAGTACATCGCAGAAATCCGCGACAAGAACATCCAGAAAAACCACATGCGCTTCCGCAGGAACCTTGAGCGCATAGGAGAAATCTTCGCATACGAGATAAGCCGGACACTGAATTACAAGAATGTGGAGATAACGACACCACTGGGCATATCCGAGTGCCATGTTCCGGCTGACAGCATAGTGCTTGCCACAATACTCCGGGCCGGCCTGCCCCTCCACAACGGCCTGCTCAACTTCTTCGACGACGCCCAGAACGCCTTTATCGCAGCCTATCGCAAATACGGCAAGGACAACAAATTCGACATCAAGCTCGAATATGTCACCACCCCCTCTATCGAAGGGAAGGTCCTCATCCTGGCCGACACCATGCTGGCAACAGGTGCCTCTGTGGTACTGGCCTATCATAAGCTCATAGAGGACGGAACCCCGCTCCATACACACATCGTATGCCCCATAGCCAGCACCTACGGAGTCGAATATCTGTCGAAGAATCTGTCCCACAAGACTGTAACCCTATGGACAGGTGCTGTTGACGAAGAACTCACCAACAAGTCCTACATCGTACCCGGACTGGGCGATGCAGGCGATCTCGCCTACGGAGACAAACTGTAGCCGGTATCAGATCTCCTTCCGCATCCTCGCTATGGGGATGTTGAGCTGCTCCCGGTACTTGGCCACAGTACGGCGGGCTACCTTATAACCCTTCTGGGAAAGAACACTTACAAGCTCCTCGTCCGTGAGGGGCTTTTTCTTATCCTCCGCTCCGATGCTCTCAGTAAGGACTTTCTTGATCTCACGGGTGGACACCTCGTCTCCGCTCTCTGTCTTCATGCCTTCCGAGAAGAAATATTTAAGGGGATATACTCCGAAATTGGTCTGTATATACTTGCAGTTGACCACTCTGGATATGGTGGATATATCCAGGCCTGTCTTCTCGGCTATATTCTTCAGGACCATCGGCTTTAGTCTGGCCTCATCCCCATCCATGAAGAAATCGTGCTGAAAATCCAGAATCGCCTTCATGGTATTCTGAAGAGTATTCTGCCTCTGCTTTATGGCCTCCACGAACCACTTGGCCGAATCCAACTTCTGCTTGACGAAGGCCACCGCCTCCTTGCCGCGCTTGCCGGAAGATGAGGCGGAGTTCATCAGAAGGTCCGCATACCGTTTATTGACCCTCAGCTCAGGAACAGAGAACTTAGGCATCGTCAGAATCAGCTCACCGTCCTTGTTTTCCAGAATAAAATCAGGCACAATCTGCTGAGCCTGTTCTACATACGAGTCATCTATCTGCCCTCCGGGACGGGGATTGAGCCGGACTATCTCGTCCATTGCCTCCTTCAGTTCTTCCTTGTCCATGCCTGTGCGGGCCATAATCTTATCATAGTGCTTGCGCGAGAATTCCTCGAAATAATTCTCGAGTATTTCCTCCGCCCTCCGTCTCGGGGGGGTCTGCTCCTTGGCGCGCAGCTGGAGCAGCAGGCATTCCTTCAGATTCCTCGCCCCCACGCCCACCGGTTCGAATTCCTGTATGACCTTAAGAATCTGCTCCACATGTTCTGGCGTGGTCTCTATGTTGAGTCTGAATGCTATGTCGTCTGTCAGGGAAACAATATCCCTGCGCAGATACCCGTCATCGTCTATGCTTCCTATGATAAATGAGGCTATCGCCCTGTCCTCGTCTTTCAGGTCGCTGTACCCCAGCTGCATCTCGAGATTCTGATGAAAGCTCTCCTTCACGGAGAAGGTATTGTACTGGGGCTTGAGGTCCTTGCCCTGATTATTGACATACAGCCGGTAGGAGGGCGTAGAATCATCCTGACTGCTGTAGTCGCTCAAGGACACATTCTTGGGCTCGCCGTCATCGGCTTCCTCGGATGAAGGGGCCTCGTCGAGTACGGGATTCTCCTCCAGTTCCTTCTTGATGCGCTGCTCCAGCTCAAGCGTGGGAAGTTCCAACAACTTGATAGTCTGAATCTGAAGAGGAGAGAGTCCCTGCTGTAATTTCTGTTGTAATCCTTGTTTTAGCATAACTGACTTCAAAGATAACAATAAATATTCTATCTTTGTACTTTGACGATTAGATATGGAGCCAGAAAACAACATCCTTTCTGTTGATGTCGAGAAGGTCATCCGCGGGAAAAGCAAGAGACTTGCGGAGCGCCTGCCCCGTTGCGTCATTGAGTATATCAAAAGGACCATCCACCAGGACGAGATCAACCGTCTGCTGTATAAGAACAGGGAATACACAGGGGTGGATTTCGCGACACACATACTTCAGGACCTGGATGTAACCTACAACGTGCATTTCACCGGCTCCACCCGCCCCAGTCCCGGCGGACGGTACATCTTCGTATCCAACCATCCTCTCGGCGGCCTGGACGGCATGATTCTCATATCCTACATAGGCAACAGCATGGGAGACGTGCGCTTCATCGTCAATGACCTGCTGATGTACATCAAACCGCTGGCTCCGGTATTCGTCCCTGTCAACAAATACGGACGGATGAAGCATGACAACACACGTCTCTTCCAGGACACCTTCGACTCCGACGCACAGGTGCTATACTTCCCGGCCGGCCTGTGTTCCAGGCTCATTGACGGAGAGATAACAGACCTCGACTGGAAAAAGACCTTTGTCACCAAGGCCATAGAAAGCCGCAGGGATATCGTGCCCATGTTCTTTTCAGGAGAGAATTCCCGTCGTTTTTACCGCCTGGCCAATCTACGCAAACGCCTGGGTATCAAGTTCAACATCGAGACATTCCTGCTACCTGACGAAATGTTCCGCAAGAAAGGCACCTCCTTCGACCTCTATATAGGAGAGCCTGTTCCATACACATCCCTTACCGGAGAACACAGCCACAAAGAGTGGTGTGACATTATAAGAAAGTACAGTTATGCAACCCGTTATCAAGCCCGTTGACCGCAAGCTCATACGCCGTGAGCTTACAGCGGCGAAGTACATAAGGACCACCCGCAAAGGCGACAACGAACTCTATGAGGTCACCTACAAGGACTCTCCCAACATCATGCAGGAGATCGGACGGCTGCGCGAGATATCATTCCGGCTGGCAGGCGGAGGCTCGGGGAAAGACTGTGATATAGACCAGTTCGATACTGACCCCGTGGACTATTACCGCCAGCTCATCGTATGGGACCCGCATGAGCAGGAGATTCTGGGAGGCTACCGGTATATTCTCTGCGGAGGCATCTCTCCGGAGAAAATGGCCACTAGCGAGATTTTCCACTTCTCGGACAGATTCATACAAGACTACCTTCCTTTCACCATAGAGCTGGGCAGGTCGTTCATCCAGCCCAACTACCAGAACATCAACGTCAAGCGCAAGAGTCTTTACGCACTTGACAACCTCTGGGACGGTCTGGGTGCCCTCATGCTCAAATACACTCACTACAAATACTTCTTCGGGAAAGTAACCATGTACACTTCGTACAACCTGAGAGCGCGCAATACCCTGCTCAACTTCCTGCACAAGTATTTCGGAGATCCGGACAGCCTCGTAACAGCCATTGACCCGATAGACTACGACTGCAGTAACAAATACTACCTGGAACTGTTCAAGGACCTGGACTACCACGACGCCTATAAGGTGCTTCAGAAAGAGATAAAGCTCAACGGAGAGTTCATACCTCCGCTCATAAACTCCTACATGAACCTGTCACCCTCGATGAAAGTCTTCGGCACGGCAGTGAACCCGGGATTCGGAAATGTGGAGGAGACCGGTATTCTCGTAAAGATGGAGGACATCTACCCTGAGAAGAAAGAAAGGCATCTTGCCCCCATGCAGGAAGCTCTCCGCACCATGGCAGCCAGATTCAGGCCTAAATGGTGGAGAAAGATTCTTTAACCAGAAAGACAGTCGGATATTCCGGACGTATGGCCTCCAGAAAACGCATGGCGTCGGACTTGGTGCGGAACTCTCCCACCGTCACCTTGAAATAAGGATTGTCATAGATCCTGAATACCGGCACATCCGGATGATGCACCTTGAAAGTATCGACGATCTGTTCTGACACTGTTCTGGCATTCTGACTGTTATCAAAATATATCCGGATTCTGTATCCCTGCGCTGCACGTCCCCTGTTCCTGTCCACCTGTCCGGTCATGGCCTTGGTCAGCGAATCCGAAAGATGCACTTGACCGTCCAGATACGTCATCAGGCTGTCATAGTTCATATATCTCTTTCCGGCAAGCGTATCCGCCGCAACTCCTGTATCTGCATGAGACACTGCCAGAGTATCCGTAGTCTGCGCTTCCAGGGACAACACGGAAAAGAGCAGCACTGCCGCTGCTATGAATAACCTTTTCATCACAACTCCTATTTTAAAGCATTCACGATATCCTTGAGAGGAACTTTCCGCAGTCTGACCGTCTTTTTCATCTTCCCGTCCAGACTAAGGACCACACTGCCGTCCACCACGAAATCCTCCAGCCTCCAGCTTTTGAAATCCAGGCCGGCGGATATGATGCCCACCGGATCCAGTACCGAGGCTCTCACGGGCAGACTTACCGTAGACTCCGTACGGGGTGCAGCCGAGACTTTATCCTCCAGGGAGAATCTTACAAATTCCCTGCCTTCCCTGAGCAGAACGGCATCCACTGATTCCACTGAGACGGTGCGTGCCGTAGGATTATCCACCTGCACCTTCAGCTCGACGGTAGCGGAGGAAGTTCCGTTGAACCGGAAACTGCCCGGCGTCACTCCGTCAATCCTTATCTGCCTGTAATCCGTACATCCGGAGAGCAGGAGTACGACAGCGGCAAGCAACAGTACAATTCTTCTCATTATTCTCTGCGGTTTGTTCCGGCAAAGATATAAAAAGTTATCTTTGCGGATGCAATGACAAATGACAAAAGAATATTCATAGAGACATACGGCTGTCAGATGAATGTCTACGACAGCGAGATAGTCCTCTCCGTTCTGGAGAAGGAAGGCTATACCCCCTGCAAGGGACTGGAGGAAGCGGATCTGATCATGGTCAACACATGCTCCATCCGGGACAATGCCGAACAGAGGGTCTGGGGCCGCCTCGACCGGTTCCTGCAGGAGAAGAAGCACCGCAGGGTCACGGTCGGAGTCCTGGGCTGCATGGCGGAAAGGCTCAAGCAGGAGCTCCTCACCCATCCGGCCGTGGACCTGGTGGCAGGTCCCGACACCTACCGCGACCTGCCGCGGATGCTGCATTCTCTCGAGGACAATGGAGAAAAGCAGGTCAATACCGTCCTCTCGCTCCGGGAGACATACGCCGACATCGACCCTGTACGCACGGATGCGGGCGGTGTCACGACCTTCATCTCCATCATGAGGGGATGCAACAACATGTGCACCTACTGCATTGTTCCCTACGTCCGCGGAGGTGAGCGCAGCCGCGACCCCCAGTCCATCGTGAAGGAGGCCGAACGCCTGTACGCCGCCGGCTACCGGGAAGTAAGCCTGCTGGGCCAGAACGTTGACTCCTACCTCTGGAAGAATCCGGAGAATCCCACGGAGACCGTCAACTTCGCCCAGCTCATTGAGCTGGTGGCTCTCGTAGCCCCGGACATGAGGGTAAGGTTCTCGACCTCCCACCCCAAGGACATGAGCAACGGAGTCCTGTACTCCATGGCCATGTACCCCAATATCTGCACCCATATCCACCTGCCGGTACAGTCCGGAAGCGACAGGATGCTGGAGAAGATGAACCGCAAGTACACCGTGGCCGGATATCTGGAGAGAATAGAGAAAATCCGGGAAATAGTTCCGGAGGCCGCCATTACCACCGACATCATAGCCGGCTTCTGCTCGGAGACTGAGGAGGACCACCGCGCCACACTGGAGCTGATGCAGAAGGTCCGCTTTGACAGCGCCTTCATGTTCCAGTACTCCCAGAGACCCGGCACCAAGGCCGCCAGACACTTTCCGGACGATGTGCCGCCGGAGGTCAAGACCCGCAGGCTCAACGAGATCATCGAGCTCCAGAGCGCCATATCACTGGAACGGAACCGCGAATGTGTGGGGCAGACCTACGAGGTACTGATCGAGGGTACGTCGAAACGGGACAGCGGCTCGCTCTTCGGCAGGACGTCCTCCAACAAGGTGTGCGTCTTCCCAGCCCTCGGACACCGTCCCGGAGAATACGTCAAGATCAATGTAGAGAGCTGTACATCGGCTACTCTGCTTGGGAATATAGTAGAATGATGAATTTTTAAAACAGATAGTTATGACTAAGATGAAAACCACTTATCTCGGCAATCTGCGTACCGAGATCCTCCACGAGCAGTCCGGAAACAAGATCATCACAGACGCACCTCTGGACAACCACGGCAAGGGAGAGTTCTTCTCCCCCACAGACATGTTCGCGGCATCCCTCGCCTCATGCATGCTGACCATCATGGGCATCTCCGCACAGTCCTACGGATTCAACATTGACGGAACCACTGTAGAAATAGAGAAAGAGATGGCCGCCAATCCCCGCCGCGTGGCACGCATCGTCGTGGACATTACCTTCCCCAAAGGGCAGAAATACGATGACAAGGCCAAGAGACTCATCGAGTCAGCCGCCCGCACCTGCCCCGTATCCAACAGCCTCCATCCAGACATCATCAAGGACATCCGCTTCAACTACGATGAATAGGCGCTGCTTACTGCGGGCATCCTAAAAGATCCGCAGAAGAAACAGTACACCCCTCTGAGGTCCTTCCCTACCCGGGATCCGATACCTCAGAGGGGTTATACTTTATTTTCTGCTCATGAATGGGCTACTGCTGCCTCTTCCTGCGGAGAGCACCGTAGATGAGGCATGCGGCCAGGATCAGGAAGGCCGCGAGGATGATGACCATCTCGGTGATATGTTCCAGAGGAGCCACCCATATCTCGTTGAAGAGGTTTATGCGGCCCATGATTTCCACGGGAGTCCAGAAGACTATCACCGTAGCTATGGCCATACGGATATTGGCACCCCACGAGGCTATCCTGAGCTGCTTTATGAACATGAAGACGGCTCCGATAAGACAGCCGGCACCGATAATAAGCGTCACAGGATGATGGTCGCCCAGGAAACGGGGATCATAGCAGAACATAAGCAGCAGGTAGCAGGCCCACATCATCATGTTCAGCTCCATGAATGTCGTAATGGAAGTGTGCCGGGTCAACGGACGGGTCACTATCTCATCCTTACGTCTGCCGAATATCCTTTTCTGTATCCATGTTATGAAATAGCAGCCTGTCTTGACACTGAAGATATACACCGTCATAATCAGCATCCAGAAACCGAAGGTCGCCGGCATGATCAGGTACTCCGGCTTGGTTACCACCTCCCCGTTCACAATCTCCGGCTGCACTCCGTAGCGGGCGGCGTAGTACTGAAGCAGGAACTCCACCCAGCCGGTCCAGAAGAGCAAGCCTCCGATAAGCCCCAGCAGGGTCTGCTTCGTATCTCCCTTTACAAATACACCGGTGATGACTATTCCGAGTCCCACGGCGCCCATCGCAAAGGCACAGCCGTGGAGGGCAGGTCCTGGAATAAAATGTTCCATCAGAATCATCATCGCATGCCCCAGAGGCATGGAGCACAATACCACCAGGAATGATATCAGGGTCTTGCCCCAGTATCTCCGTTGCCTGGACTGCGGATTGCTTTCTTTTTCCAATATACTCATATTTTTTGTTTTATGGTTCCTACATGCTCCACTCAGTCCCCTCCTTGGTATCCTTTATGGATATGCCCAAGGCCTTGAGTCTGTCGCGGATGGAATCACTGGTGGCGAAATCCTTCCTGCCCTTGGCATCGCGGCGCACCTCCAGGATCATATCCATCAGGCCCTCCACTGTCTTCTCCTCAGAAGAGGCGGAGACCTCGTCGATGAGTCCCAGTACGTCCGGAACCAGCCTGCAGAATATCTCAGACAGAGAGCGGTAATCCGCTTCCGACAGCCTGAGGCTTCCGTCCTTGGCCTGGTTGAGCAGTCTTACGGCATCGAAGACATGGGCCAGGGCGACCGGAGTATTGAGGTCGTCGCACAGGGCCTCCACTACTTTCTCGGGGAGCCCGGCAATCTCCGGATTGACTTCCGTTCCGGATGTATGCTGAATGTTCTTGAAATCCCTGGCCGCCTGCAGCACCCTCTTCAGCCCCTTTTCCGCTGCGGACAAGGCCTCATTACTGAAATCCAGCGTTCCTCGGTAGTGGGCCTGCAGGATGAAGAAGCGGATGGTCATGGGAGAATAGACCTTATACAGATCCGCAAGGGTCGTGAAGTTGCCAAGGGACTTACCCATCTTCTGACCGTTGACGGTCAGAAGGTTGTTGTGCATCCAGTACTTCACCCCTCCCTGACCGCGGGATGCCGTATTCTGGGCCAGCTCGCACTCGTGGTGAGGGAACTGCAGGTCCATCCCGCCTCCATGTATGTCGAACTCCTCTCCCAGATACTTCTCACTCATGGCCGAACATTCCAGATGCCAGCCGGGGAAACCCTCGCTCCAGGGAGACGGCCACTTCATTATATGCTGAGGCGAGGCCTTCTTCCACAGGGCGAAATCATAGGGCGAGCGCTTGTCGCCCGTACCGTCCAGGGAACGGGTATTGGCCATCATCTCATCGATATTGCGGCCTGAAAGCACTCCGTAGTGATATTTCCTGTTGTAGGCAGGCACGTCAAAGTACACGGAGCCGTTGCTCTCATAAGCGAAACCGGCGTCAAGAATCCGCTTGATAAGCTCTATCTGCTCGATAATGTGTCCGGAAGCCCTGGGTTCTATGCTCGGAGGCAGAGTATTGAGCCTGCGCATTGCGTCATGGTAGGCTATGGTGTAGGTCTGTACCACCTCCATAGGCTCGAGAGATTCCAGACGGGCCTTCTTTGCGATCTTGTCATCACCCTCGTCCGCATCATGCTCCAGATGCCCCACATCAGTTATATTTCTGACATATCTTACCTTATATCCCAGATACCTGAAGAAGCGCACCAGCACATCATAGGTCACTGCCGGTCTGGCATGTCCCAGATGCGGTTCTCCATAAACCGTAGGGCCGCAGACGTAGAGGCCCACCATGCCCGGATGTACCGGTACGAATTCTTCCTTTCTCCGTGATAATGTGTTGTAGATGTAAATTGTCCTTGCCATGTTGAAAAATTTTCGAAAGGCAAATATAATGCTTTTATGTCATCTCCGGCTCCTCAATTTTGACTCTCGTAGCCAGCACCTCGTAGAAAGTCCTCTCCTCCCCGTTGGCCGCCGTGTAACGGTTCTGCCGCAGACGTCCCAGAACATAGACGCAAGAGCCCTTGCAGATACGCGAGAAGTCCGGCATTCCCTTCCCTGACCAGGCTGTCACGGAATGCCAGGTAGTCTCCTCCTTTAGATTACCCGAGCGGTCCTTGTACGTCTCGTTTGTGGCGATACTGAATCTGGCCACCGTGTTGTCGCCCACCTGCATGATCCTGGCGTCCTGTCCTGCGTTTCCGCGCAGTTCGATTCGGTTGAATGATCTGTCCATAATCTTGATTTTAACTGTTGAACAATGTTTACGGCAGCAAAACAAGGAATAATCCGCCGGATTTTCCGCACTCGAAACGCTTATAAACGGCTATAACCGGTTATAGTCGTTTACAATCGGCTACAGCCGGCCACATGCAAATAAATTTACGTTTGCGACACTTTCGTATTCAGGTATCTGCCTATATTTGCCGCAACAACTATCTAAAACAAGAGCGTATGGAAGAGGAGAACAGGTATTGCCCTAACTGCAATGGGCTCATATCAGGAAGGTCCGACAAAAGATTCTGCTCGGATTCATGCAGGACGATGTACAACAACCGCATCTATCGGGAACGACGCGAAGAAGTCGCCAGGATTGACCGGATTCTGAAAAAAAATCACGCCATCATCGAAAAGCTGTATGCCATGGGAGAGCGGAGAATATCCTTCGTGGCCCTGTTCGGTATGGGATTCAACTTCGACTATATGACGTCGCTGAGGGAGAATCCCGATACCGGCAGTTCCTTCATCATCGGGTGCTACGACTACTCCTACATAATAGGAAACGACGGCACCGTAGTAATCGACAGAAAACGGACTACTCTACTGTAACCGATTTGGCCAGATTCCTCGGCTGGTCCACATCCCTGCCTTTGGCGATAGCCACATGATATGCCAGCAGCTGAAGAGGGATGGTGGACAGCAGAGGCACGAAGCACTCCTCGGTGTCAGGTATCTCGAAACTCCAGTCCGAAATATTCCTGACATCCGTGTCACCCTCCGTGACTATTGAGATTATACGTCCCTTTCGGGCCTTTATCTCCTGCACATTGCTGACAATCTTGTCGTACTTGCCTCTCCTGGTAGCAATTACCACGACTGGAAGCTCGTCATCTATCAGGGCGATGGGGCCGTGTTTCATCTCTGCGGCAGGATATCCCTCGGCATGGATATAGGATATCTCCTTGAGTTTCAACGCACCCTCGAGAGCCACGGGGTAATTGTAGCCCCTGCCGAGATAGATGAAGTTATGCGCATATGTGAAGACACTGGCTATACGCGAAATAAGTTCATCGTGCCTGAGAATCTTCTCTATCTTTTCAGGGATGCGCTGCAGTTCCTCCACCAGCTCACGTCTGCGGGCTTCAGTAATGGTGCCCTTCTCCTTGGCAAGCGACAGGGCAAGCAGGGCAAGTGTAGAAACTTGGGCAGTAAATGCCTTTGTGGAGGCCACACCTATCTCAGGACCGGCATGTGTATAACATCCGGAATTCGTCTCACGGGGAATGGAGGAGCCGACCACATTGCAGATACCGAAGAGGAATGCTCCATGGGCCTTGGCCAGCTTGATGGCTGCCAAAGTATCGGCAGTCTCTCCGGACTGAGATATGGCGATTACAATATCATCACTGAAAATCACTGGTTTCCTGTATCTGAACTCGGAAGAGTACTCCACCTCGACAGGTATCCTTGCCAGTTCCTCTATCATGTACTTACCTATCTGGGCCGCATGCCACGAGGTACCGCAGGCACAGATGATGATTCTCCTCGCATTGAGGAACCTGTCCCTGTTGTCAATGATACCGGAGAGCTTTACCTCGCCGAGCTCCGGATGAAGACGGCCCTTCATGGACGTTCTGAGGGTGTTGGGCTGCTCGTATATCTCCTTGAGCATGAAGTGCGGGAATCCACCTTTCTCTATCTCGCTCAGGTTGAGCTCCAGCTTCTTTACGATAGGAGTCACCTCCACCTGACGCAAGTCCGTGATGCGGATGCCGCCACCTCTCTCCATCACCGCAATCTGCTCGTCGTCCAGATATATCACCCTGTCGGTATACTCTACGATAGGCGTGGCGTCCGAGCCGATGAGGAACTCTTCCTTACCGATACCGACCACCAGCGGACTGCCTTTGCGGGCAGCAATCATGATATCGGGATTGTCCCTGTCAATCACAACTATGGCGTATGCGCCCACCACATTCCTGAGAGCCAGGGGTACTGCCTCTGTCAGGGAGATGGAATGCGAATCCATCATATACTGTATGAGCTGGATTACGACTTCCGTATCGGTGTCACTTTGGAAATGGTAGCCCTTGTTGAGCAGTTCCTTCTTCAGGGCCTTGTAATTCTCGATGATACCGTTGTGAATCAGAGCCAGGTTCTTGTGCTCCGAATAGTGGGGATGGGCGTTTACGTCATTCGGTTCGCCGTGAGTGGCCCAGCGGGTATGCGCGATGCCCACTGTTCCTGTGGTATCCTTGTCGCTGATAAGTTTTTCCAGGTCGCTGACCTTGCCCTTTGACTTATATACCGAAAGCGTACCCTCAGCATTGATAAGTGCTATACCGGCGCTGTCATAGCCCCTGTATTCCAGTCTGTGAAGTCCTTTGATCAAGATGGGGGCCGCCTGTTTCGGGCCCATATATCCTACAATTCCGCACATAATTTTCGATTTTAAAAAAGCAAAAATAATAAATAAAGGTCAGTTTTTATAAATTTGCGACGTTCAATGCGATATTTATTAATTGTGACTTCACAAAATGACAAAATTTCTTAAAATCGCCGGGAAAATACTGGCATCCATTCTACTGGCGATAGTTCTGGTTCTCGCCATTTTCAGTATCTCACCCATATACCGGTTCGAAGGTCCGGTTCCCTTCAGCGGGGAAAATATATACAATCCCTACGCAGACCTGGATACATCCATAGGATGGAAACGCGCATGCCTGCACACCCACACCAAGGTGGACAAGGGCATCAACGAATGTCCTTATTACCCTGATGTGGTATACGCCGACTACATGAGCTACGGATACGACATCCTGGGCTTCACCAATCATCAGGCCCTCACTCCCCACCCCATAGACTCATCCCTATACATAGCCGGATACGAGCACGGGTACAACCTCTTCAAATTCCACATCAACGCATACGGCGTCGAGAAAGTGGAGAAATTCGACCACATCCTGCCCATTCTACTGTCCCAGAAACAGTTCATGATAGACAGGCTGGCTGATGACGGAGACTTCGTCCAGTTCAACCATCCCAACCGGACCCTCACTATAGACAGGAGAGTGATGGAGCATCTTTCGGGATACAGACTTATCGAGGGAGACGCCGGATTCGGCGAGAAAGACCACGGCAGAGGCACCAGCCTGAACCACTGGGATGAGGCTCTGTCCGCCGGACGCTACGCCCACAACTGTATCAACGATGACAATCACAACTCCAAGGCCCATGCATCCATTGCCCGCCGCTGTTCCTGGATCAACACTCCCACCCCCTATTGGAAAGACATCCGCGAGCAGCTGCTCAAGGGGAACTTCTACACCACCCGCGTTCCTGACTTCGGGAACGGAGATACTGCCGTCAAACACGCGGAGAACCTGATACTGCCCAGAATTGAGGATATCGGACTCAAAGGAGACACCGTATACATGCGTCTGAGCGCTCCGGCCAGTGCCATCAGAGTCATCTCCCAGAACGGGACAATAGTGGATTCCACATTCAACTCCAGTGCAATACAATATGTCATGGCACCGGAAGATCCCTACGTGAGAATGACTGCATGGTATGATAACGGCACCACCGTCTATACCAATGCCTTTGCCAGATATTCCGAAGGAGATTCGCCCTATCGTGACTTTGCCCACCCTGTCAGATGGGGAATGACCATTCTCTGGAACCTGCTGTTGCTGGCCGTCGTCGCCGGGTGCATTTACTGCTACAAACTGATGTTCACCTCCAGGGCACCGCTGCCGTAACGCAGTGCAGAAGCATCCCGAACCACTACACCGGGATATTCCCGAAGACGGCGAAGGAGCTCGGAACGGAGGACACCACGGCCTTTGCCGTGAATAAGGATTACCGTCCGCACCCCTCTTCTGAATGCCTCGGACATACTTTTCTCGAATACATCCAGCTGGACGTAGAGAGCATCCTCGTCAGGGACATTGCGGGATGCCGGATATTTCTGCCGTATCCTATCCAGATGCAGGTCCACTTCCATTGTATCCGACTGACGCCCTGATTTCTTTCCGGTCGGGACGGAGCGATGCGCAGGAGCAGCGCACTGCTTGAAACGGGAGAGATTAGTATTGCCATCGTAGAGAAGACTTTCATCTTCTCCGTCACGGGCATTTACCGGGACTACCTCTCCGGCCGACACCCTCATACTCATCCCCTCGACCTCTATCTCCAAAAGCCCGTGCGGAAGGACAGCCGTAACCATACCGTCTCCGTCAAAGTCCATGAACCTGACTCTGTCTCCGATACTGTACTGCATATTTAATGTGGATTTTGCCGGCAAATATAACAAACTTTTCAGGATAGAACCCGGCTGACCATCAGAATACCGCGCACATTGCTAATTTTATCCTGGGGCAATGTCGCCCCGGTTAAATTTTCAATTAAATATGATTGTAGGTTATCTCAGGGTCAGTACTGGCAAACAGCATTTGGCCAATCAGAAGGAGGAGATCCTCCGCTACACTGAAGCACGACAACTCACTGTCGACTGCTGGGTCACGGAAATCGTCAGCGGAAAGAAAAACGAAAAAGAGCGGAAACTGGGTCGTCTGCTGCGCAGGCTCAAGCCCGGTGACACACTAATTGTTACTGAAATATCCAGACTAAGCCGCACTCTCACCGACATCATGGAGATTATGGGGAAATGTCTGCGGAAGAAAATCCGACTATACACTACCAAGGAAGGATATACCTTCGATGACAGTATCAACAGCAAAGTTCTGTGCTTTGCTTTCGGCCTGGTAGCAGAAATAGAGAGAAACCTCATTTCAATGCGTACTAAGGAGGCCCTGGCAATGCGTAAGGCCAACGGAGTAATCCTAGGCCGTCGGAAAGGCAGTTACACCAAGCTCAACATCCTGATAGACAACACGCACACTGTACTGGAGATGCTGGAAGACCAATACACTATACTGGATATCTGCCGCCACTTCGACATATCGCGCGAGACTTTCAATAAATTCCGCCGGCTGATACCTTCCGTCAACGAACTGACTCTTAGGAACAATTTGCTGCGCGGCCTCCCGTTGCGTAGGGAAACGGGAGAATAGAAGACGTAGACATAAAAAAAGCCCCCGGAGCGTCATGCTCCGAGGGCTCTAAGGGGCGGCGGCTACCTACTC
>ULOB01014763.1_pt1 | contig 67508 bp, 71 predicted proteins | sample 1952151 | NCBI WGS metagenome assembly ULOB01 (sample SAMEA4835591, study PRJEB28245) | human gut metagenome | biome: gut microbiome; material: fecal sample | place: Denmark | collected 2008
TAGAATTAGGAATACTTGTTCCTGATTCAACATATACAAAACTAGGATACCGATATAAAGCAATATATGATGTTTTTGTTGAAAAAAATGATATATAATGTAACTGGTTTGTAATTTTATTACTTACTATCATCTTTTGGCCTCGGAGTTGTTAGACATGTTCCTTACTGGCATCATTTTTAATTAACACTTGAACATTTCAAGTAAAAATAAATATTAACTAGAAATACCGTCTAGTTTTTTTATAACAATAAAGATTTAAAAAAGATTGTTACATTTCTATAGTTATTCCCCTACACATCCAACATATTAACTAAGTTTAATAACTTAAATATATATAGAATATATAGACAAAATTTAAAAAAAGTCACACAAAAAAAGCTAATGCTTCTAACATCAACTTTTATTTTTTTATTTTATTCCAACATTGTATACCACTTTTTGATTGATTTTCAATGTTATTATCACCTGTACTTGAAAGTAAACCAAATACAGCAGTTACTAAAGTAACAACTAAAAATACTGCAACAGCATATATTGCTCTCTTAGTTAATAACTTAGTAGCATTTTTTATTTCATCCTCTTTTGAAGCAATAACTGCTTTTGACAAATCAAACATTCCATATAAAATAAGTAATATAGGAACACCTATTTGAATAATTGGAATTATACCAAATTTAATAAGTCTAATTAATGGTGCTAAATCACTACACGTATCTAAAAATAACATAATTTTCCTCCCTCAATACATACATATTATATAATACTTTTTATATAATGTCAATTTATTTAATTATTATTTACACTTTTATTTATTTAATTATTATTTACACTTTTAATATTATATTTCTTGTATAACATTTATAATCATAGGTTTATTACCAGCTTGTTCAAATAAAAATTTTGATAATTCATCTCTAATAGTATTCTTTATTTTTGTATAATCAACATAACCATTATGAGTATTATCCAAAATAATACTAGAACAAATATTTTTCATATCATCTATAAGTTGAACAGAATCTTTTACATAAATAAATCCCCTAGTAAGTATTTCTGGTCCAGCTATTATTTGTTTACTTTTCTTATCAATCGTTGCAGACACTATAACTATACCATTATTAGATAACAATTCTCTATCTTTAAGTACCAATTCCCCAATATCATTAGAAGAATCTCCATCAATAGATATATTACCTACCCTTACCTCTTTAAATTCATCCATTAATTTACCATCAACAATAGTAGCAACACTTCCATTTTCTTTCAAAATAATATTATCCTTATCTACCCCAACCATACAAGCCAAATCTCCATTAGCGACTTGTTCTGAATATTCACCTTTAATTGGAAAATAATACTTAGGATTCATAAGTTCTATCATCATCATAAGATCCTCTTTAGAAGCATGATATGATAAATATTTCTTCGGAGATAAAACAACCGCTTCACACCCTATCTTAGCAATCTTATCTAATAACTTATAAAAAGTCTTTTCTCTACCCTCATACACAGGTGTAGCTAAAAATACCGTATCACTACTTGTTAAAGTAACATATTTATCATAACCATCTACTATTTTCAAAATATTATAATAAGGTTTATATCTCTCATTAGAATTTAATATAACAACATTTTCATCATTAATATTAGATAAATCTCCAATATATTTACTATCAATATGTAAATAATCTTCTTTAATAGCATTATCTATTATATTTTGTAGTCTTTTTCCCATAACAACTATTTTTCTATCTGTCTTTTCTACTTCATTAAATAATTCTTGTATTCTATATAAATGAGAATTTAAGACATTAAATATAATTCTTCCATTACTTTTTACTAAAGTTTCCCTAATTAATGATTGTATCCTATGATTTGGAGCCGTATATCCTTCTTTATTAGCATACAAAGACTCAGACATTAAACACAATACCCCTTGTTTACCAATATATGCTAACTTACCTAAATCTGTTTTATATGCTCCCCTCATCGTTGAATCAAATACAAAATCAGAAGCATAAAATATTATTCCATCAGGAGTATAAATAGCATACCCAAAATTATCTGGAATAGAATGTGATAAAGAAACAGGATAAACCTTTAAATTACCAACATCTACTGGTTTATTAGCCTCAATTTTTACCAAAGAAGAAATACTCTTATCATATTCTAATAATTCCTGTTTAACAATATTATATGTAAATGGAGAAGCATATATAGGTATATTAGGTAAATAATCTATAATATCTGTAATTGCTCCCACATTCTCATCATGACCATGTGTTAAAAATATTCCTCTAATTCTTTCTTTGTTCTGTTTCAAATAATCAATATTAGGAATCATATAATCTATTCCCAATGTCTGTTCATCAGCATACTGAAGTCCAGCTTCAAGAACAAGTATATCATCATCAACACAGACAACATACATGTTTTTTCCATTTTCATTTAGTCCACCTAAACTAAATATATTAATTTTACTCATTTTTCTCCTTTCCAAATAAAGTATAAAAGACTAAAAAATTATAACAAAAAAAATTACTATTGTCAAACGTCATCAAAAGATAACAGTTGATTTTACTTTTTAATTATGATATAATTTGTAACGTGTTAATCTTTAAAATTTATATTATTTATTTTATATCGGTCAAAATTTTACAAGAAAGTGAGGATTATGAATAAAGAAAAAACAACCCAAGTATTTGCCCTAGGAGGCCTTGGAGAAGTAGGAAAAAATATGTATTGTGTTAAACACAATAATGAAATTATTATCGTTGATGCAGGAGTAATGTTTCCAGAAGACGATTTATTAGGTATTGACTATGTTATACCAGACTTTAGTTATTTAAAAGAACATGAAAATATGATAAAAGGACTATTTATAACACATGGTCATGAAGACCACATTGGAGGAATACCATTTTTACTTAACCAAATAAATATTCCAAAAATATATGCTCCAGTTCAAGCTAAAGAACTTATCTTAAAAAAATTAGAAGAAAGAAATATAAAATATAAAAATATTAAAATTTATGATGAAAATACAACCGTTAAAACAAAATACTTTAATATTGAATTTTTTAGAACAACACACTCTATACCAGACTCTCATGGTCTAGCTATTACTTCTCCTAATGGAGTTATAGTAATGACTGGAGATTTTAAATTTGATTTTACACCAATAGGACCAATGGCTAATTTACATAAAATGGCAGAAATTGGTAAAAAGGGAGTAAAACTATTAATGAGTGATTCTACTAATGCATTAGTAAGTGGCATTTCTGTTAGCGAATCCAAAGTAGATGAAAATCTTGGAGAAATATTTTCTAACTACCAAAATAACAGAATAATCTTAGCAACATTTGCTTCAAATATATATAGACTTAAACACATTGTAGAAACTTGTAAAATTAATAAAAGAAAAATAGCTCTATTTGGTAGAAGTATGGAAACATCTATCGAAATAGCTATAAAATGTGGATATATAAAAGATAAAAGTATATTTATATCAGCAGAAGAAGCTAACCAATTAAATCCTAGCAAAGTATGCCTATTATGTACAGGTAGTCAAGGTGAACCACTTGCCGCTTTATCAAGAATTGCCAATGGAACTCATAAACACATTAAACTTATACCTAATGATATTGTTATTTTCTCATCTTCACCAATACCAGGTAACTCCTCTTCCGTATCAAAAACAATCAATAAATTATACCTAAAAGGAGTAAAAGTATTTACCAATAGCATTAATCAAGAAATACATTCATCAGGACATGCTAATCAGGAAGAATTAAAATTAATGATAAGACTATTTAATCCCGAATATTTTGCACCATATCATGGAGAATACAGAATGTTAAAAGAACATGCCGACTTAGCTATTGACTGTGGTATACCAAAGAAAAACACCTTTATATTAGAAAATGGAGACATTTTAAATATTTCCAATACCTCAATTGTAAAAAAAGGACATATTCAAGCAACTTCAGTATATGTAGATGGTTCAAGAGTTGGAGATGTTAGTAACGTTGTTATAAAAGATAGAGTATTAATGTCAAATAACGGTATCTTATCAATAATTATAAATATAGACTCTAAAAACAAACAATTATTAAGTCCACCATTAATTACTACCCGCGGATATATATTAGTAAATGACAATTTAGATTTAATCAAAGAATTACAAAAAATTAGTGAAAAAATAATTAATAAAATGTTAAAAAATAAAACCATTAATTTTTCTGAAATCAAACAAGAATTAATTAATGAACTTGTTCCTATCCTAAACGAAAAAATTGGTAGAGTTCCAATTATATTACCAGTAATTATGGATATAAAGGGATTTTATGAAAATAGAAAAACTGAGATTACCAATAAGTAATCTTTTTTTCTATACCCCATTATCTAATAACAATATATTAATATGTAAAGATAAATTAAATAATTAAAAAATATTGTCTAAAAATAACATAGATGATATAATAAGAAACGAGGTAAAAGTATGAAAAAGAAGTGTAAAATTAAAAGAAAAATAAGTATCCAAAAAATATTCTGTATTATTAGTATATTATTTATTATAGGATGTTTTATTTTTTATGGAAAAAGATTAATAAAATATTATAAAATATATAATCCAAAAATAGATGGAGAATCAACAGTTTATATGGCAACAGATATTCTAGCAAATACTTCATTAGTATATGAAGGAAATGGTGCATATAGAATAAATGGTAATACCATATATAAAGGTGAAAATGTAGATAACTATGTTAGTTTCTCTAATATGTTATGGCGTATTATTAAGATTAAAAGTGATAATACTATTGTTATGATGCTAGATGACCATATAAATATCTTACCATGGAATGAAGAATATACCGCATTTACAAAATCAGATATTTTTAATTATCTAAATGACATTTTTATAAAATCTTTTAATACCGAAAAATTAGCCAAAACAACTATTTGTGAAGACGATATCAACAGTATGACAACTATTTCATGTAGCAAAATGAATCTAGATAATTATATATCTCTACTAGATATTTCTGACTATGTAAACAGTATTATTGATGATAAAACATTCTTATCTAAAGAAGATGAAAAAATATGGCTAGCAAATTCAAGTAGTGCTGCAAATAAAGCTTGGCACACCTCAAGTAATACCATAACATTATCAAAACCTAATATTAACTATTTAGTTAAACCTGTCGTAACTTTAGCCAACAATAATGTTTTATTAAGTGGAACAGGCACAAAAGAAAATCCATATATTGTAAAAGAGGATATAAAAGATGTAAGAGTTAGTTCTTATGTAAAACTAGATAACGACTTATATCAAGTATATGACATAGAAAAAGATGTTATAAAACTAGAATCAACAAAGTTAGTTACTACAAGTAGATATTTTAGTAACAATTCAAATATATATGATGAAAATGATACTTACTCTCTTGCATATTATCTAAATAATACTTACTATGAAGAATTACCATACAAAGATAAACTAGTTAAAGGAAAATATTATATTGGCAAATATGAAAATAGTTATAAAGACGTTTTAAGTAAATATACTGAATGTTACATAGGATTACTTAATATTAGTGATTTAAAATTTAATAGCGACTTAGCAAACTATTACTTAACAACACCAATTGATGATGGAGTATATATTTATAATTCAATTCTTGCAAAATCAAGAATTGGCGTAAAAAGACATATAAGACCAACCATCAGTATCAGTAAAGAAAACAAATTTAAAGGAAATGGTACTTTAAATGATCCATTTATATTGGAGGATTAAATATGAAAAAAGTTAACAAAAAAAAGAAAAGAAAATTAAATTGGTTTACCATTGTTATGATCATTATTGATATCTTTGTAGCTGGTTGTTTCTTTCTATTCTATGGACCATATACAGATTTCAAAAATATGATAATATCTACAGCAATGGTTACTAAAACACATCAGTATATTGCTTATACCTTCTATAGTGAAGAAGAAGTAAGTAAAGTTGTAGCACTTAACTCATATATAGTTCCATCTGAAGAAATAAATCTTGATGACATAATTATTGATACTAGTGATAAAAAAATATATAAAGATGAATATGATAAAGCTATATTAGTAAGAAATGAAGGAAATGAAGACTATAAACTAATTAATATTAAAATTTCTAAGTATGATGCATACCTAGTAGCTATATACGACCCATCAAAAGTAACTGCCATAACATCTAAATCATTTAATACAGGTAATGGACAAGAATCTGTTCTAAAGATGTGCAAAAGATATAATGGACTTGTATGCATAAATGGTGGTGGATTTGTTGACTATGGAATGGGCTCTGATATACCTATTGGATATATAATCAAAGATGGTGAAGTTATATGGTCTGATAGTGAAAAACGCGGTAACATAATAGGAATTACATACGAAAATAAACTATCACTAATTAATGCAACAGGTGAAGAAGCAGTAGCATCAGGAATACGTGATGGATTAGAATTTGGACCTTTCTTAATTGTAAATGGACAAAAAATCACTAACAGTTCTGGAGCAGGCGGATATGATAGAGCAGCTCGTGTAGCCATTGCTCAAAGAAAAGATGGCATAATACTATTCTTAGTTACAGATGGTGTTCACAGTAGAGGACCTACCCTAATAGAAATAGCTGATACACTAGAAAAATATGGCGCTTACAACGCAGCAAATTTAGATGGTGGAACATCTTCACAACTAGTTATTAATAATAAATTAATAAATAACCCACTTAATGTCTTTGGAGAAAGAGTTATTGGTGGAAGAAGCGTAGTATCAGGATTTGGACTATTACCATAAAATAAAAAAGAATACACAATATTCTTTTTTATTTTTATAATATTTCTAATAATTTTTTTAATATATTATCTACAATAAATTCCTTAACTTTTTTCCTACTATCTGAAGGAACAACTAACTCCATATCAATAAAATTATTATCCTTAGCACAATAAATCGAAACATATACTATATTATTAGCACCAACTAAGTTATTAGGATCAACCTCATTTATTTTACCAGTAATCCCTACTCCATAACTACTCTTAGAAAATTCACTAATGCACTTAGCCATTTCCCCAGCCACTTCACTACTATAGACAGAATACATATCTATTGTAGTTCTATTAACACCCATCTTAATTTTGTATTCATTAGAATAAGTAACAGCTGAAAATTCAAGAACCTTAGATGAACCACTCACACAAGTAATAGTACTTGCAAAATAACCACCTGTACATGATTCCATAGAAGAAATAGTTTCCCCTCTTTGTATTAATTTTTCTACAACTAACTTTTCATTCATATTTATACTCCACCCTTTTTTAAATAAAAACTTGAACATAATATCCAAGTATATTCTATATCAGTACGAACATAATAGATATTCCTAAACTTAAATTAAATCAGATAATAACTTAATTCTATTTATATATTAACATATACTTTTAAAATAATCTACAATAACTTTTTTTAATAAAAAAACTAGATATTCTATATCTAGTAAATAACATAATTGGTAGCGAGAGGGGGATTCGAACCCTCGACCCTACGGGTATGAACCGTATGCTCTAGCCAACTGAGCTATCTCGCCATAAATCAAGTGCAATATAAATATAACACATTTATTTATCTTTGACAATACCAAATTATATTATTTTTTATTTTTATTGACAAAAAAAATTATGATTGATATCATTTAATTAAAAGGAGTAAAAGTATGAAAAGATTTAATATGATAGATGAAGAATTTATATGTGAAAATTGCCACCAAAAAGTAAATAAATTAAACTATACAGCAAGAGATCATTGTCCATATTGCTTATACTCAAAACACGTTGATATTTTACCAGGAGATAGAAAAAATACATGTAAAGGATTACTAGAACCCATAGGAATAGAAAAATTTAAAAACACTTATAAAATAATTTATAAGTGTACATCTTGTAATAAAATACATAAAAATATTATAGCAAATGATGACAACTACGATTTAATAGTAAAACTATCTGTGATTAATGATTAAACAACTTACTAAATAAATCGTAAATAGATGGCAAAAACATTATAGCAACAAATAATATTACAATAATTACCATAAAAACTTTCATTTCTGAAGATATCCTAACTGTCTTCTTTTTATTTGTAACAGGTTTATTATACACTGTACTATCATTTATAATATTAGTTCCATTATCAGAATACACATTAGTAGTAACATTTGTATTTTGAGAAGTATTATTATCTTGAACACTAAAGTTTTGATTGTTGTATGTACCATTATTAGTATTCATACCGTTAAATTGATTATTATTTGCCGATTCATTCATTTTATACACCACCATTATTATTTTGTTGTGGACTATAGACAAAACCACCACTATTCATAGTAGGATTTACCATATCTTGATTAACAGCATTAGGAACACCAATATTTTGATTATTTGGCTGCGTAATTGACTGAGCATCTAAAGAACTATTATTATTTACAGTTTGATAAGAAAAATTAGGTACTGGATTTACTTGCTGCATAGGTTGTTCAAAATTTGGAACTTGATTCACTATAGGAGTTACATTACCTAAATTAGAGACTGGTTCCTGAACGCCAGATTGGTTTACCTGATTAAAATTAGGTACTGGATTTATTTGCTGCATAGGTTGTTCAAAATTTGGAACCTGATTCATTATAGGAGTTACACTACTTAAATTTGGTACTGGCTCCTGAACTACGGATTGGTTTACTTGACCAAAATTTGGAATTGGATTTACCTGTTGTACTGGTTGCTCAAAATTTGGAACTTGATTCATTATAGGAGTTACACTACCTAAATTAGAAACTGGTTCTTGAACTACAGCCTGTCCAAAATTTGGTATAGGACTTACTGATTGATTTGTCGATCCAAAGTTTGGTATTGAACTTACCGGTTGATTTATATTTTCAAAATTAGGTATCGGATTAACCGTTTTATCTAATTGATTAAAATTTGTACTTACATTAACATTATTAGATTTAGAATTATCATAACTAGGCATAGTCATATTATTAACCATAGGCTCTTGGTTAGAAACCATAGTATTAATCGGTTGAACATTTAAAGGTTGTGGCACAGTATTTCCTTGTAAATTAGAATTACTTGGAATATTATTAATTTCTAAATTACTAGGAGGAGCCATAGTATTTAAAGAATTATTAATATTATTAGGTTGAACTTGCATAGAAAGATTTCCTTTGTTAACAGGATTATTACTCTCTTCTTTTATATTTTTTCCTTTTTTCTTACCATTATTTTTATCAGCTAAAAAACCAATTACAGTAATAATTGCAATAAGTATTATTACCAAAAACCATATATAATTATCTTTTATAAATTCAACTATATTCATCTTTTTAATCACCCTCATATTCTAATAAAATAATATCATAAAACTATCACTTTGTAAATAAACATTCTAATTAATTTCAAATCTATCTTTAATAGAAGTATCAATTTCAGATAAAGTACTAACTAATATATCCAAAGATTTTTTATATTGTCCCCTATTAAATAAATCAGTAGCTTCATCAATATTAACATCAACTTCTTGATAACTACTTCTATACCTATTACCATATACTATTAATCTTTCACACAACATAACTGTTTTTACCATATCATTAGTCTTATTATATATTTTAAAAACCAAATCTCTTGCTGTATCTACCCTAATATTTAATATTTTAATAACAATAGGTTTCTTATTAATTTCTTTAACTATCTCCCTAATAGCTTCATCTGCTTCCTTAAATTCAATAAAATAACTATTAGGAATAATTGGAATCTTATATTCTTTTAATTTAGCCTTAGCCTGCAACAACAATTTCTGTATCATAACATACTGTTCTTTAGCCCTATACTCATCATCTTTCATACTAGTAATTGACTTAAGCCTATAATCCAAATCATCTTGTAATCTATTTAACTTATTAGTAAGTCCTTCTAACTCAACAACAAGTTTAGAATAAGCAAAAGTTCTACCCTTACCATGTTCATACAAAGTTTTATAATCCTCACTTATCTTTTCTAAAGACTTATTAATAACACCAAATTTATTTATTTCATCATCAGATAAATCATAAGTATTCTTTATATCATCTATCTGAATGTAAATATCATATACTATCTTATTAATAGAATCTAATTTATATTTAAATTTCTTAATATTCTCTTTAAATAAATCCTTAGCTTCCCTTTCTTTATCAAAATTAGAAAACAAAGTATTAAAATAATCTAACATTGTCTTTAATTCAATATGAGCATCCCCTATTTCAAACTTAATTAAATTATCAACTATCTCAGATACCTTAGTTTTTATTTCTTTAATATTATACTCAATATTTAAATAATCCAAAGAATACCCATCCCTAGTCATTCTATAATACATAGTATTTAATTCCTCAATTTTACCAGGAATAAGAACCGTAGCCATAAGTACTAAATATGGTGTCTCATCAATATAAACTTTCATATTTTTTACTTCAGTTTCTAAAGATATAACCACTTCTTCAACACCAATATAATCATTCCTATCCATAAATGTTTCAAACTTTCTAAACAATTTATCAATATAAGAAAGTTTTTCCTTAATATTATCTTGTAAAGGGCCATAATCTTTAATATTTCTCTCAAACTTATTTTCTATTTCCCTATATGAAACTTTAAGCTTAGTAACAATATTTCTATTTCTTTCTTCAGACTTGGTTATAACCCTAATTTCTTCAATAAGTTCATTAGTTTGACTTCTAATAATCTCTATATTCATCTCAATCAAAGCAATATTTTTTAATGCTTTATCATACTCTTTTCTATCAATCAAAAAATCAGTTTCTGTAATAAAATCTGTTAAACCATCTATTTTATTTTCTTTAATTTCCTTAAAAGTATTATCCCATTCTTTTAATTTTTCTTTTAAAATATCTGTCTTAACCAATTCACGAACCTTAGATAATTCAGTCAATATAGGTACACCAACCAACTGATTTTTCTCATACTCTAATTTCTCTATAATAGATTTATACTTCTCTTTTTTCTTCTTTTTATATATAGCAAAAGAAATAATAAGCACGATAAAAAGCAACAAAGAAATAACAATAAAAATCATTTTTTTATCCATACTATCACTTCCTTCTTATTACCTATTCTTTATATAGTGTATCATATTTTTCTATTTTTTTATAGTATTTTTTTTAAATTCTTCTAATTTGATAAACTTCTTTTAATTAACTTAGCATGTATTACCGTTCTCTCCTTATCAGAATAACACGTACTTAACGTAAGAATCCTATCATCTTTAGTCAAATTAGTATTAAAATCAAATACACTTCTTTTCTTTATTACATCAAGAAAATCTTCAAATGCACTATCATTTAAAAAATCAGTTGTAATATAATAACTTTCAACAGGTATTTTGTAAACTGAAAATATTTGCCATAAAGTATTTTCTTTTTCTGTAGATATTTTAATAATATGATTATCTTTATTACTATACCAACTATATTTTAATGTATCATTAAGTGAACCAAACATAGTTTTATCAAGTCTACTATGAGCATAAATAATATTATTCTTATCAGATAAATCATTATCATTACGATAATCTAAAAATACCCATCCAGCCTTATTTACACTATTATCAAATGAATGATTTAAATAATAATAATTATCATTAGCCTGTACAAAAGGATAATTAATATTAGTATTATTAACATTTATCCAACCAACAGTATCTTTATTTTTAACCTTTAAATTTCCTATGTCAACATTAATTAAAGGAAAAGTAATATAATACCAATAATCACTTAACTCATCTTCCTCTTCATTAACTAGTTCAGTATTCTCATCATCAATAACCTCTTCTACTTCTATATTTTCAGAAATTTCTTTAATTACAGAAGACATATCCATATTATCTTTAAACCAAAATAATATCTTTAAAAGAGAATAAACCAAAACAACAATAAACACCAAAGTTAAAAATATCAAAACCCATTTTTTCCATTTTTTCTTCTTTTTTGCAACGCTTTTCAAAGAAAGATTACTTCCATTCGTTTCATAAAAAATATCCATTTCTATACTATCAGTCTTATTATATACAATATTCTTATTCATATAATTCACCTTACTATATAATTTTACCATTTATACAAAAAGAAGTAAATTAATGAAATAATTTTTTTATAATAATTATAATAAAAAAAAGCTAAAAATTAATTTAGCTCTTTAAACAACTACTTACCAACAGGTAAAACACTTATTGACTTGGCTACTTCTAAAATTTCAGAAGAATCCATTGTATCACTAACCACATAATATTCTATACCATTACTAAACCAATTAGCTGAATTATCATTTATAACTGCAAGTGAAGCACCAATAAGTTCAACTTCTCCATATGTTGGTATTATTTCAGGACTATTAGTTATAGAAACCGTTTCCTCTACCAAAACGAAAGAACTATCACCAGCAAATGTCAATATAAGTCTCTCTCCATTATCTACCTTTACTTTTTCCTGATTAGCCAAATAAGTATTAGTAGGTAAATACATTGGATAAATTATATCATCGATTGTAGCTGTCTCTTTTGTTTCAGTTTCTGTATTTTGTTGTTCTTCATTCTTCTCTTCTTTAACTTCCGTATCTAAAATTGAACTTAAATCAAAATATGTATCATTAAAATCTGCTTTTAAATCTATTTTATTAAATACCATCTTAATTTCCACATTACCATCTTTGTCTAAAACTTCTACCCTAGTAGGCAAATTATTTGCATTAAAATATATTTTTTGTTTTTCTAATTTTGGACTATTTGGATAATTAACCCTAGTAGTAAAAACATATTCATTATCTTTAGTTTCAAAAACTCTTTCTTCATCATTATTAATATCATCTAACAAGCTAGATAACAAATATACCTGTGAATTATTATAAGGCCAATCACTTTGAAACTTAAAACTTTTATTTAATGACGGAGTAACAACATAGACACCTTCTGAATTTCTCAAAATAACTTGTTCATGATTATTAACAGTATTTACAAGTTCTATCTTATAATTATCATCAGCTTCATAAGAAACAGAAATATCATATGTATATACATCTTCATTATTAACTAATTCCATCTTACCATTTAAATAATACGATTTAGCTTTTTCAACAGCAGAAGTATATGACTTAAGTACATCTCCCTCACTTTTCTTACCACATCCAGTCAAAAATATTAAACATAAAAATATACCCAAAAAGATTTTTTTCATTATTTCACCTCTTATTTAATCTTTTCTATTGAAGTATATGGAATTATTTTACTATTATGATGAATAATTTTATCTTTTTTGTCCAAAATATAATTATATAAGGAGGAATATATGAATGCACTATTTAAAACAACATTAGTCTTAAGTATAATTGGATGTATCAACTGGGGTTTAGTAGGATTATTCAATTTCAATTTAGTAGAATATCTTCTAGGAGATGGATCACTACTAACTAGAATAGTCTATGTATTAGTCATGGCTTCAGGCCTAATAAATATAGGCATACTTACTAAAGACTTAGACGAAAAATAGGATAACAAATATCCTATTTTTTTATTGAAGCCCTAATTTTTTTAATTCCTCTATAAGTTTTAAACATAAATTTATAAAAAGAGTTAAATAATTTATCAACAACTAAATCAAACTCCCCTATATATTCAACAACATTACCACCAAAGCCTCTTTTAAATTCATATACACCATAATTATCACTATCAGGATTAAAGTCACCAGATATACCACCAAAGTCATATAGAGGTAATTTCTTTTCCATTGCTCTTTTTATCATCTCAAATTGCATCCTATATTGAGCCATAAAATGCATATATTTAGAATATGTACCACCATAAGCATAATTTAACCTATCCCAATCATACATAAATACTCCTGCCGTAATAGGCACAAATTCTGACTGCTCTTTTTTTATTTCTTCATAAAGTTTATCATCCTTAAATTCCTCTAAGTATTTTTCCTTATCCAAATAAACTATAACCATAACAACGTCATCACCAAGATATTTAGCCAAATTTTTATAATAATCCATTGACCTATCAAAATGATTTTGTCTATTAGCAGTATGTTCCATAATTTTTTTAAATTCTATAAAATTATCCTCATTTACCTCTCTAACTACCAAAGGATATTTATAACACATTTTCAAACATCTTCTACATCTTTGATTCATATCTTTTTTTAAATCATCAAATTTCTTATCTTTAATATTTAAAACATACGACCACCTAAACTGTGCCTCATCAGTATATCCTATTGTAAACCCTCTATGAACAAAACCTAAAGACTTTAATTGAGATATAATTATATCATTAGATTCCCCTATCGAATTACCATCCCTATCATGTTCTTGATAAAGAATATATGGATCTATCTTAATAGTAAAACCACCCTTACTTCTAACAAATAATTTCAAATTATTAAAAAAGAACTCTAATAAAGAAAAATCATCATAATCTAATAAAGGTCCTCTTGGAATATAAAACATTTTTTTATTTAATATTTTTTTTGCCAAAAGAAGTGCAATACCCAAATTCTTTTTACCATCAAAAACACCAACATAATAACTTTCCCATCCAGTAGTTTTCTTTACATTAGCCCACGATACAGTTTGATAAAAATTATATTTCTTTTGTTTTTTTTCTATTTTTTTAAATTCTTCACAAGTTAATTCTCTAAATTTCACAATAACACACCTACTTTATTTTAGTATATATTTCCTAAATAAAATTATACTATTAAAACAAAGTATTATCAACAAGAAAAATTCATTAAAAATATTTTTTATATAAACTTTTAAAAATAGCTAAATGTATTTCTTCATCTATCAATATTCTTTCAATAAGTTCTTTTACATATTTATCGTCTATTTCTCTAAGATTATCATTATAATTTTTAATAGCCATTTCTTCAGACTCAATATCACTTTTTAACATTGTTTTTAAATCCCTATTATATATTATTTCACCACTATTCCATAATCTTAATATTTTATCTTCAGAAACACTACCAAAAACAGGAACACCACCAAGTAAATAAATTGTTTCTCCAAGCAATCTAAGATGTATCATTTCTACCTCAGCAATTTTCATTATTATATCCTTGTATTCCCTATACTTATCACTAACAAAAGATTGATAAGAATACAAATGAATAGCACTAAGTTCAGAGACATACCCTGCATAATCATTTAATAATTTCGTAGCATAATTAATATTTTGTCTCTCTACCCTTATCTTTGGATAAGGTAAATCACTTTTAAATTCCATAACATCTCCTTTAATAAATATTATGAAAAGAAAAGATCTATATTACATAGATCCTACTAGTTTAATTATATATAAATATTGTTATAGTAAAAGATATCACTTATAAATGAAATAATACCATAGAAATTTATAAATTAAATCTTTTTTAATTTGATTATTATACTCAATATAGAAATACAATAAATTATTTCTCTAATAAAATGTTAATCTATACTACTTTCTTCACTTTCTAAATTCATTATATTTGTACTAAATAATTCATTTAGCATTTTATATTTATCACTTTCTTCTAACCTTTCTTCATAATATTTATTATTTTTCCAGTAACATTTTAAAACATACCCTTTTTCAAAATTTCTACCAATACCATTACAAGAAATTATTTTATATTTGTCGTCAACAATTTCAATTGCCGAACAATTAGATAACATAAGCCCCAACATTTTATTTTCTTTCAGTTGACTTTTAGTTGACTCATATCTTCCCTCTTCATCACAATGTGGAGTAACAAAAACATCAAACCAATTTAAACATTCTATAGATTCAAATTGCATCTCTTCATTATCTGAGTTACAAGAATTAAACCAACAAACTGCACCTGCTGAAATACCACATATAACCTTTCCACTATTCCATGCTTCTCTTAATATAATATCAAATTCTGTTTTTTTCCAAAGCTTTATCATGGCTTTTGTATCGCCACCGCCTTCGTAAATAATATCTGCCCAATCTACTAATTCTTTTACAAATTTCTTATTATACAGGTCACTTGCTTTTAAACATTTACAACTACATCCATATTTATCACCATATATTTTCTTCATAGTTTCATAATAACTATCTTGTATTTTATCGGAAAAACACATTGCATGAGCAAGAAACAAATAATTAGGATTCTTCTTGTTAGTTAATTTGATAATTTCTTCATCCATTATTTCTGTTTCATACATAGTTTGACTTCCATCCTCAAGAAATCTTCCATTTTCGCCACCACCAATTGCTACTATTTTTTTCATATAAATATCTTAAGTTCTCCTTTCATTATTAACCTTAATTACAATTTAAGTTTTTTACACTTTGTTCTCGGAAAAGCACTGACATTCCTAATATTTGTCATTCCAGTAGTATACATTATTAATCTTTCGAAACCGATACCAAAACCGCTATGAGGAACTGTCCCATATTTTCTTAAATCTAAATACCAATAATAATCTTCTTCCGTCATATTTAATTCTTCAATTCTCTTTTTCAATAACTCAAAATTATCTTCCCTTTGGCTTGCTCCTATAAGTTCACCAATCCCAGGAACTAATAAATCAGTTGAAGCAACAGTTCTTCCGTCTGGATTTGCTTCATATAAAATGATTTCAATTCTTTTGGGTAATTTATTATGAATAAAGGTTTTTTATAGATTACATCTGTCAAATATCTTTCATGTTCACTTTTTAAATCGCATCCCCAATATACTTGGAATTCAAAGTCAATACCTTTTTTTACAAATATACATTTTTTTACAAATGTGCATTTTTTAAAAGTGACATATTTAGGACTTTACTTGCTAAAAAGGATATTATATATATTTACTTATTTTTTCATGAACAACTTGATTTGGATGTAATCCATCAAATAAATTATTTTGATTTACTACCCCTGACATACTCAAAAAAACAACATCTTTATATTTACAAAGAAATTTTAATAATTCAGTAATTTGGTTAATAACGTCTTGATTATACTCAATTTTAATTTTTATATCAACATTAAGTAATCCCAAAAAGTAAATTCTATCAGTATATTTCTTTGCAATATTAATTAATTTAACAACATTTTTCTGAAAACTTTGATATATTCTTTATTATTTTTTAATTTCAAAACATCTTTTATTTCAAAAGCAAAGAATATATTAAATATATCAGTATTATTAATTCTATTCTTAAGTTCCATTTCAATTTCACATGAACTTTGTCCAAAAATACTTAGATAAAAATAAAATTGTTTGAGCATATCATTATTCTTAATCTATTATACAAACCAAAATATTCATTATTTTCTAGTCCATAAGTAATACTATCTCCATTAAAGTATTTACAATATCTTGTTCCATAAAGAATTAACTCCATTTAATAAGATAATTATATTGTATAAAAATTCTAACAAAAAATCTACAATTTGAAATTAAATAATAAAACAATTGCTTAACAAAATTATCAGTTTCAATATACTTTCATTAATATATACATATTCTTTCAAACAAAAATCTATTAATAATTTATCTAATATGACAAATCTTTATTACTCAAAAAACATTTTTGTTTTACAAATATTATGAAAAGAAAAGATCTATATTACATAGATCCTACTAAAACATCTTTTATATTTCTAAAAAAAACTTTAACAATATTTGCTTTCTTTATATTCTTAGTTATAATTAAATCACTTGAATTAAAATATTTTCCATCCTTATACACTGTTATTTTACCAACAACACTCCCCTTACTTAAAGGTGCTGTAACATTATCAGTTTCTATTTCATAAGTAAATTTAGCTTCATTATCTTGATTACTATTAACAATATTAATATCCTCTAAAGAAGAAATATCAGCATATTCTTCCTTACCTAAATTTATATATATATTACCAATCTTATTACCTTTTGAAATAATATTCTTAACACTATACATATTAAAACCATAATCCATCATAGCAATCGTATCTTTTGTCCTATTATCAGTATTATCTTCTTTCATAACAACAGTAATAAGTCTCATATTCCCCTTTTTACCCGTAGCCGTTAAACAATACCCTGCATCATCAGTAAATCCTGTCTTTAATCCATCTATATAATCATAAAATCTTACTAATTTGATTGTATGTGAATATTGCTATAGTAAAAAGGTATCACTTCTAATGAAATGATACAATAATTTTTTTATTTAATCAAATAATTAAATACCCGAAAATTCATATAATAAAAAACCTATCGCATACATGACTATAAATAATAATATAAAAATAGCAACAAAAGATAACGCTTTTTTCCAACCAACGATATTTTTATATAGAATAACAGATAAAACTCTACAAACAAAAGAATTTAAATACCATAAAATACCAAATCCAAGTCCATCCCAACCATCATGTTCAACCAAATTAAAACTATAATAATAATAAAAAGTAATTCCTAAAAAAATCAAATTAATATTAAAAACTAACTTATTTATTTTGTCATTATAAAACTTATATACTAATATCAAACCAATACCTATAGGTAAATACATTAAAATCCCTGGTAATAGCATACTCATATTATAAGATAAAAACGATAAATCAATAAATCTACTAATAAAAAAACAAATTAAATAAATTGGAACTATTAATAATAATCCTATTATATTTTCAACACCTTTATTTTTTTTACCCTGTATCATAATATTACATCACTCCTCATTTATTTTATTATAGCATATTATAAATAAAAAGAATCTAAATTTTAATATTTTAGATTCCCTTTAATTAGATTAATATTTTATTATGTTTTTTAGCAATACAACTTTGAGTACAACCTAATTGTTTTGCTAATCTCTTTTGAGTTATTTTCTTTGTTTTAATACCATATAAACCACATATAATAATATTATCTTCTACAGATAAATTCTTAATAGATTTTTCTAATTCTTCTTTAGTTTCTTCTCTTATTAACTTATCAAGCATTTTTTCTTCTTTAGAAGGAATAATGTCTAATAAATATAAATCTTCCTTAATTTCTACATCTAATGGTTCCTCATTAAAATATTTTCTTTTAAAGATATCTCTATATCTATTATGAATACATCTTGAAGCATAAGTTATAAATTTAACATTATTGTCTTCTTTGTAACTATCATGTGCCTGAATAAGAGCTACCATCCCTTCATGAAAATAATCTTCTTCAAAGTCTCTATTATAATTATAAACAATTCTATAGTGAGATAAAATTTTATATATTAAGTTTTTGTATCCTAAGATGTTATCTTCTCTCAAAATAATCCTCTATCTTAAATAACAAATAACTCCTTACATAATAAATTTAATCTAATTCTAAACAATAAAAACTTTCCTTTCTTTTATAGGGAATAACCCGATACACATCTACCTCTCTTTCATATTTTTTTGTATTTTTCAATTAGTTTATAAAAGTAGGATAAGGGAATTGATATCATTTAATATATTAAATCCTTATTCTATATGTATTTATAATGATATCAAATCTTATTTTGCACTTGCAAAATCCTCCATAAAAATTACTAAATTATGGTAACTTTATAGAGCCAGTATATAACAAGTCCTTATTTTATAAGTACTTTTATAAACCATTGTTTTTTCCATAAACTTATATTTTAAAAATAAATTATGGATGATTTATGGATGTTTTATTTTTTTATTAATCACCTCACATTCTAAAGAAAAAACGCCAGCACAAAACCATTAAGCATGTACTAGCGCTCTACTCTATACTTAAATAATAAATAAATTTTTATAAAATGTCAAATCTACTTAATAACTCTTCCATTTCTTTTTGTTCTTCTGGACTTGCTGGTGTAGCTTCACATCTTTTTCCGTGCCATAACATAACTCCATCAGTATCGTAAGATATAATATTATTTAATATTTTATTATTATTAAACTTATTATTATATTCCATCTTTTGAGGAATAGTAGGTTCCTCAATTAAAGTATCACTGTTACTTAAATTACACCACACATTACTTGTTAAAGTAATACTTCTTTCCCTAATTAAAGTATCGTTTCTTAAATATGTAACATTTATATAACCTAATCTTTTTAATTTACCAATTGTTACTGATATAGATTTTGGAGATACTCCAAATAATTTAGCAAAATATTTATTACTTGCAAAACAACTATAATTGTATTCTTCATTTCTACAGAAACCAACTATTCTAATGTAAACTAATTTATCTAAATAAGATAACTCCTTACAAGATAAAAAATGTTCTGGTACATATGCGTATACCATAACATATTTATCTATATAATTCACTTCTTTCTAATTTTATTTTTCTCATATATCATCTTCCTTTCTAATTTAGTTGTACGAAAAAATCGTACAACTAAAAAACAATGTAGTTTTTTCTACACTGTTTGCATCTTTAATATTATTTTTCTTTTAATTGCTTATTAGTATCAACATATCTTCCACCAATTGCATTTTCACTAGTTATAGCACTTCTACCTGTTTGTATTTCATAAGATTCTCTTGCTATTTTAGATACATCTCCACCTCTTTTAGCAACTTTTAAATTATCTTTTAAACCTTGAGGTCTTTCTTGTTTAGCTATATCTCTTGCTGTTACCTCTCCTAAGTCAGTAAGTATTACTTCTATATCCGTCATATTATCTCTTAAGGATTCTTTTCTAATACCTTTAAATTCTTTATATTCAGTAGCCTTCATACCAGACCAAGTTTTATAAATCTCATTTGTTAACATTGCATATTCATAATTTTCAGTAATGCCATTTTCTTTCCACACATCTGTTAACTTCTTACGATTAAGAATTCCTTTTAATCTTACTTCAATCCAACTATCTGAATAACCTTTCTTACGATAATAATCAATTGCTCTATCAATTGCTTTTTCAGGATCAAATACTTCATCTATTCTTTCTTTTCCTAAAGATGCTAACCACATTTTAAAAGGTTCTGCTTTAGGACTAGGAACTGATTCAATAAGTCTAAATATCCCTTCAGTATCCAATACATCAGTTAGATAGTTTTTATTATCTTTTTTTGACAACAATTTCAGTTGCACGATTTTTTCGTGCAACTCACTTCCTTCCTCTTTTAATTTTCTTTTTAAATCACTCCAATAATTTCTTGGAATATTAGCATTAGTTAATGCACTAATAACATCAACTACACTAAAATAATAATCTTCTTTTTCACTATCCCAAATACTTCTTATTTCGCTACCCTCAAATAAATTTGTAATAGTATCTATTTTATTTTCTTTCAAAATTTTACCTCCTTCTTGTTGTTTTTTATACTAAGGCGTTATGTGTTGTTACCCTAGCTTACTCGTATTACTACAAGTCTTCTCCTTTCGAATTTATTTTGCCCGACACTTAAATTAAAATCAAAAACTAATATTCCCCGTACTAAGTGAGGTTAGGCTCTAATATCAATTTAATTATATCAAACATTTGTTCTTAAATCAATCAAAATACAACACTTTCTATCATAACTTCATCTCCTTCCTTTTTAACTCTTATCTCTTTAACAAATCTTTCTAAAAACATCTTTTTCTCATGATTATTTAACTTAATAAAATTACTCTTTAAATTAACAATTATTTCTTTTATTAACTCTTCATTTGTTTCTATTATATCTTCTTCCTTAGTATCTATTAACTCTAACTCTTTACTTAATACACTTATTTTTGAATCAACTACCTCTTTAATATTTTTTAATGTTTCATAATCTATTTCGTCTATAGAAAATAATTCTGTTGCATCTATCTTTTTTCTATTCAATTTATCTATTTCTTGTTTTATCTTATTAACTTCTTCTTCGTTTAATTTATCTTCTTTCTTTAATATTTTCCTATTAAATTTGAAGTCTTTAATATTATCTAAGTATTTTAAGAAAGAATCCTCTAATTTATAATGGGAAAATCCTGGAGCATTACAGCTATTATTATGATGTCCATTACATCTATAAGTAATATATTTCTTACCACTTTGAACTTGTTGTCTAACATGATATTTTCCATTACAATAACTACATCTAAGTACCCTAAAATAATAGGTATCGTCTGAAGAATATTTCTTATTATGAAATTTCTTTCGCCTCTTCATTAATTCTTGAACACCATAAAACATATCCTTATCAATAATTCCTGTTATGTCTTTACCAACTACTTCAAAGTTATTTTTCTTATTAACACCATATCTAATATTTCCAATATAAAGAGGATTATTTAAAATTGAATTGATTGTAGATTGATTCCAATGTCCCCCTCTTTTAGTAGGAACATTTAAATCTTTTAATTTCTTAGCAATTTTTAACATTGAATCCCCTTCTAAATACCACTCATATATTTTTTTTACATAGTAAGATTCTTCTTTATTAACAATTAATTTACCTTTACCAACTAAATAATCATAACCAAATACCCCATTACAATTTGTATAATTACCTTCTTTAGTTTTTTGTTCATATCCAAAAGTTACTCTCTCAGCTAAATTCTCTCTTTCAAATTCAGCAAATATCCCTATAATTTTAACAAACATTCTACCTACTGCATTTGAAGTATCAATTTTCTCTGTTTGAGAATTGAAAGTACAATTATATTTATCAAATAGTTCTATTAAATAAATTAGATCTTTAACACTTCTAGTTAATCTATCTAACTTATATACTAAAACATTATTAATTTTACCTGATTTTACATCGTTAATTAATCTTGTAACTTCAGGCCTTTCATTTAAATTCTTACCACTTATACCATCATCAATATAATAGTCTACGATGTTATAATCACTTACTTCTGCATATTTAGTAAGCTTATCTTTTTGCGCATGAATACTAAACCCTTCCGTAGCTTGCTCTTCCGTAGACACTCTAACATAGATCGCTGTATTTATAAGCATAGTTAATATCACTCCTTTTTCTATTTAGAAGTAATACCTTTCCTTTCATTAATAATTTTTGGAATACTAGTTTTCAAGAAAAACTTCATTATTTCTAATTCCAACTCTTCGCATAACTGAATCATATATCTACCTCCTTTTTCTCTACTTTGATTCATCTAATTATACGAATAAACTTCCAAATTATTCCAAAATACTATAGTATTATTCACACACAATTATTTTTTATTGGTATATTAACATTTCAAAAAACAATCTAAATATAAAGAAAAATTACTATAGCAATTTTTCACTATAGTAATTTTTATATACGACTTTATTAGTATTTACAAGCCAAAAACTATTAGATGTATTCTTTCTCAAATAATCTTCATATATCTTTGTAAAACTCAAAATTTTTTCATGTCTAATAAGTTCCTTTGCCATAATAGACATATCATAAGCTGTCGAATAATGATCTTTAGCAGGTAATCCAGTAGAATTAACAAAATTAGTATTTACAGCTCCAAGTTCCTTTGCCTTATCATTCATTAATTTAACAAAAGCTTTTTCTGTACCAGCAATTTTCTCAGCCATAGCCACCGTAGCATCATTAGCAGAAGCAACACAAATAGCCTTAATTAAATCTTCAACACTCATAATTTCATTAGGCTTTAAAAAAACTTGACTTCCACCCATACTAGAAGCATAATTAGACGTTACTACAATATCATTCCATTTAAGTTTACCACTTTCAATATTTTCCATAATAAGAATTAATGACATAATTTTTGTCATTGATGCTGGAGCAAGTCTCTCTTTTTCATTCTTTTTATAAAGTATTTCTCCCGTAGTAGCTTCAATCATAATAGCAGATTTAGCATTCTCAGCCAAATTAAGCTCATCTGCAGATACATTAAGAGGAATTAAAAAGAATAATAGTAACAAATAAATTTTTTTCATTTTTTCACCCAATAAATTATATGTCAAATATTTAAATAAATTAACTATTATTTAATATCATACACACTTCAAATAATTTCCAACATATATTAAATTTAAATTAGGTATATTTTCAAAATCTTTAGGCTTAATAAAACAAGTTTTCTTATCAAATTTATATATATTTGCTTTTTCTAAAATATCAGCTACAAAAAAACTACATACATACTTATCTTTAAACCTAACAGGTACTTTTATATATCTTAAAAAAACACCAATATAATCATACTTATAAATTTCTCTATTCTTCTTCATATAATTAATTATCTTTTTTAAAGCATTATACTGCTCTATAGTAACATCTAATTCATATATTCTACATATCGTATCCTTAAACTTAGAAAAAAATTCTCCTCTCTTATGTTCCACAGAAAATCCCCCATTAATAAAAGAAGTATATTTTTTTCTTCCAAAACTATAAATAGTATTACAATTTCTATCTAAAGATATAGCAATATGACTATATTCATAATTAGTTATTCTTTTTATTAATCTACTAGGTATCGTATAAGTATGCATCTGAATTATATATATTTTACAATTATCTTTTTTCATATAAAACAACTCCCAAAATTAAATATAATCTATATTATTATCTAATTCCACTCCTAAAAAAGTTTTATCTCCATGACCAGGATACACTAAAATATCTCTATCATATTTTTTCATTTTAATTAAAGAATTTCTCATATCAGTTATATTTCCACCCTTTAAGTCACATCTACCTATGGCATTTTTAAATATAAAATCCCCAGTAAACATAACATTATATAAAGGAAAATAAAAAGTTAAAGAATCTTCTTTATGTCCAGGAGTATATATAACTTCAAAACAAAATCCATCTATATTATATTCACTTTCCTCTAAATTAGATTTATCATAATATTTTGTATTATATTTATCAATTATCATATCTAAAACCCCAATATGATCAAAATGTCTATGTGTAATTAATACTCCACACACTTTCTTACCAATTAAAAACTTATCAATATTATCAAAATCATCACCTGGATCAATAACAAGAACTTTATCATTAATTGTTAAAACATAACAATTCTCATTCAAAAAACCAACATTAATAACATCTATTTTCATATTTACCTCTTTATAATTATATCAAAAATAATATTATTAATCTACACCATATTAAATTTTTTGTCGGTCAATAAATAATATCATATTAAAAAAACAATATATAATATTTATAGGTGATATAATGTTAATTCCAACAGTAATTGAAAAAAGTAATCAAGGAGAAAGAGCCTATGATATATTCTCTAGAATTTTAAAAAATAGAATTATTTTATTAAGTGGAGAAATTGATGATAATACAGCCAATATTGTTATAGCAGAACTTCTCTATCTAGATAGCATTAACAATGATGATATTAGTCTATATATCAACTCTCCTGGTGGTAGTGTTTCTGCAGGAATGGCAATATTTGACACTATGAACTATATTAAAAGTGATGTTTCTACCATATGTATAGGAATGGCTGCATCTATGGCTGCATTTTTACTTGCGTGTGGAAAAAGTGGAAAAAGATATTGCCTACCAAATAGTGAAGTAATGATTCATCAACCTCTAGGAGGAGTACAAGGACAAGCAACAGAAATAAAAATAGTAGCTGAAAGAATTATAAAATTAAAAAACAAATTAAATCAAATACTATCAGAAAAAACTAATAAAAAACTATCTGAAATAGAAAAAGATACAGATAGGGATTATTATATGAATAGTCAAGAAGCCTTAGAATATGGTATCATTGATAAAATTATAACTACAAATAATTAATTTCTTAGCTTAAAATGAATATTATAACTATTCTCACTAAGCACTTCAAATCTATAACCATTTTGTTTAGCATATGTAATTATTTCAGGTAAAACCTTCAAAGTATTATATTTAGTATCATGCATAAGAATAATTGTAGGTTTATCATTTAAAGATTTAATTATTCTTTTATATATCCTATTTTTACCATAACCATTAACATCTCCTGAAGCCACATTCCAATCAAAATATGTATAACCCAAATTAGACACTTCACGAGTTAACTCCGTCATAATTCCCCTTTTATACTTTCTACTTATCGTATTTGAACTACCACCAGGAAATCTAAGTATATTAGAAAAATTACCCGTATATTTTTTAATAATTTCATTCATTTTATTAACATCATCAATATAATTTTCAAAAGAAGAATATATTTTTTTATAATTATGACTATATGTATGTACTCCTATAACATGCCCCATCTCATATTCATTTTTTATTAGATATTCATATTTAGGAAATTGATTAGTCACAAAAAATGTTGCCTTTACATTATATTCTTCTAAAACATCCAATATCCTCTTTGTATACATTCCAGGTCCATCATCAAAAGTCAAATATATAATTTTACTATCCAAAGGAAATACCTCATCATATAATATAACATCATCAACATTACCATTTTTTATCCCAAAAAATACTTGACAAAATAAAAAGAGAATAATAAATAAACTTAATATTTTATTCTCTTTTTTCCATTTCATAGTATCACCCTACTATAAATATATTTCTAAATAATTGTTATATTCTTACTCTTTTTTTAACATATGGATTATACGTAACTACAGGAACATAATCACTTCCCAATCCAAAAACATCACACGTTCCAGACATAGATTCTGTTAATTTCTTTATTTCATCTATTTCTTTATAATTATTACATCTACATATAATAATCCCAAATGGTATATCATTTTTTAAAGCACTCTTAACAACAGTCATAGTACAACTACAAGGATAAACTCCAACAAGAAGACTACATCTAGAAACATCAGTTTCTTCTGTAAATTGTTCTTTATGATATTCTATCCTAGAAGGTAGAGTTTCTATTAACTTAGGATCATATACAGAAATAGCACCACTTAAACCCCTTTCATTTTGATATTGCTCAATATATCTAGAAAATATAGGAAAATACCCAGTCCCAACTTCTATAACATTACCATCAAAAGAAAATCCCTTATTTATCATATAATCAAAAAAACTATAATATATACCATATCCAGGCAAACGTCTTCCATTTATAAAATTTTCTTCTATAATAACTTCTATAGGTATTTCACGATACATTAATTCTTTTAATTTCTTTTCTACATCTTCATCATTAATAAAGTCAAAGATATCTTTCATAATTATAATTCCTCTCAAAATTAAGACAAAATATAATGTCTCACTAATCGATGAAATATAATAACATACAACAAACAAAAAGTAAAGAAAAAAGAGTTCACCAACGGTGAAACCTCTTTTTAAAAAAAGCAACAAGATCCAATTATAATAGCTAATAATATATAAAGAACAATTACAATTAAAAACCCGTTACCACTACTACATCTATTATTACAAGATGACATATTTAAAACCTCCTATTCTATATCCAAGCACCAAGTATGATTATTAATAAGATAAATAGCACTAAAACAATAGCAGCAGAAGAACCACAATTTCCCATATTAAACACTCCTCCTTTTTATTCTTTTCTAAATTATTGTATGGCAATATTATTTAAAAGGTTCTTCTTTATAAATAATTAATTTAATTTAATTTATAGAGTTATGATTATTGTCTATTTTTTGTATAATGTATTGTTTTTTAGTCTATTTTTTGCTAGAATATTAATGTAATTTTTAGAAAGGAAGATATAATGGAAAAAAACACAAAGAAAGACAAGACTACTAATTCTAAAAAGAAAGTAGAAAAAGAAGAAAAAAATATTAATAAAAAAGAAGTTTCTTTAAAAGAAACAAAAAAGAAGGTTACAGATATAAAACATTTGAATCACGACAATGATACAAACAGAAAAATATGTTATGCCTTCCTAATTGGTGTAATTATTACTGTAATTGTAGTAATTATAATATGGCCAAAGAGAATTGCTACTTTAAAAGATGGTACACAACCTATTTTAACAGTTAACAATAAAACTTATACTGCTGATGATTTATATAACGATATGAAAGATGCTTACTCAATCAATATTCTAATTAATAGTTTAGATAAAATGATACTAGATGAAAAATATAAAGAAGATAATGAAATGAATGATAGTGTTAAACAAACAGCTGAATACTACTATTCAATGTATGAACAATATCAAAATATTACAAAAGAACAATTCTTAGAAAATAATGGATTTAAGAGTGAAAAAGAATTTCTTGAATACCTAAAATTAGACTACAGAAGAAATCTTTATTATGATGAATATGTTGAAAGTTTAATTAGTGATAAAGATATTGAAAAGTATTATAAAAATGAAGTTTTTGGTGATGTTAACAGTAAACATATTTTAGTTTCTGTATCTAGTGATGATACATCAGAAAATGAAAAAGAACTATCAGATGAAGATGCCAAAAAATTAGCAAATGAAATAATTGATAAACTAAATAAAGGTACTTCTTGGGATGATGTTATTACAGAATATAAAGACAAAATAACTGCTGAAGAATTAGGATATCGTGCTTTCAATGCTTCATTAGATGCGGCATATTTAAAAGAAATGAAAAACCTTGAAGTAAACACATATAGTAAAACACCTATCTTATCTTCATATGGTTACCATATTGTTTATAAAATTGATCAAAAAGATAAACCAGAATTAAAAGATGTTAAAGAAGATATAATAAATATTCTTGTAGAAGAAAAGAAAAATGATGATAGTAACCTATATCAAAAGGCATTAATTAATCTACGTAAAGAAGCAAAATTAGAATTTAAAGATACAGATCTTGGTGAAAAATATAATAAATATATCAGTAATTATAAATAATCTAAAAACTATTAACAAGATTACTTGTTAATAGTTTTTCTTAACAAAAACAGGACTTTTCCTGTTTTAATTATCTAAATATTCTAAAGCATATAAAGCTGACGTTGTACCATCATTTACAGCTGTTGTTATCTGTCTAAACGGTTTAGTTCTAATATCTCCAGCTACAAATATTCCATCTATCTTAGTTTTCGTATCAAAAGAAACAGCATAGTTAAATTTATCTAAATCTATTATTCCCTTCAAGAAATCACTTTGTGGCATAAGACCAATAGAAATAAACATTCCATCTACTATAATTTCATTCTCTTTCTTACCATTTTTGATAATAATTTTTTCTAATTTATCATCACCAATAATTTTACTAACAACACTATTTGTAATAACTTCAACATTAACTTTTTGTTTTAACTTATCTTGTAATATTTTTTCACCTGTTAATTTATCTTTATCTTGAATTAAATATACTTTTTCACACATATCAGCTAAAGCAATGGCATTAATAATTCCTGTATTACCACCACCAACAACAGCAACATGTTTACCTTTATAAAATGCACCATCACACGAAACACAAAAATGAATACCATTTCCTATTAGTTCAATTTCATTTTCTAAGCCTAACAATCTATATTTTACTCCAGTAGCAATAATTACTGTTCGTGCTTTAAATTCATTATCTAGTGTTTTAACCGTATGTAATTCTCCGGGTATTATATCAGTAACTTCATCTAATTCAATATCCACACCAAGTTTATCAACTTGATTATACATATTATTAGCAAGTACAGAACCAGATATACCTTCATAACCTGGATAATTTTCAACTAAAGGGGACGAAGATATTTGTCCCCCAATAGTTTCTTTTTCTATAATTAACACTTTTTTATTAGCTCTAGCTAAATATATAGCAGCCGTCATTCCCGCAGGCCCAGCTCCAATTATAATAGAATCGTACAAAATTCACCTATATTTTAAATTCTTCAATATGTTTTTTAATATTAGATAAATTAGCAATTTTTTCAGGTTTACCATCAGTTAATATAACTAACGTTGGTGCTTGTTTAACACCATATTCTTTTGTTAAATCAACATTTTCTTCAGCATCAATATATTTATAATCAACTTTAGCTTTATCTAAAAGTTTTATAGCCATCTTACAATTAGGACAAGTTTTTGTACCAAATAACATTATCTTATTTTCATTTTCACATTTCTTATCTTTAGGCAAATGTGAACAATTTAAGTCATATACTTTACGCATAGAAAATTCTTTTGATTTACCATCATTCCAGTTTCTAACTGGTCTATAATATCCAGTAATCCTACTATAAACTTCCGTATCACATCCACACTTTGGACATTTATACACTTCACCAGTAATATATCCATGATTTTTACATACTGAATATGTTGGTGATAATGTATAATAAGGTAATTTATAATTTTCCGCAATCTTTCTAACTAAATTAGCAGCTGACTTCCAACCATCTAATCTTTCTCCTAAGAAAGCATGAAATACAGTACCAGAAGTATATAACGTTTGAAGTTCATCTTGAATATCCAAAGCTTCAAATATATCAGAAGTAAATCCTACTGGTAAATGAGAACTATTCGTATAATATGGCGTATCATCATTAGAAGCAGTTATAATATCAGGATATTTTTCTTTATCCTTCTTAGCCAATCTGTAACTAGTAGATTCAGCAGGTGTTGCTTCAAGATTATATAAATCTCCATATTCTTCTTGATAATCTGATAATTTTTCTCTCATAAAATTAAGAACATTCTTTGTAAATACTTGGGCATCTTCATGAGTCAAATCATCCTTTAACCATTTAGCATTCAAACAAGCTTCATTCATACCAACTAACCCTATCGTAGAAAAATGATTATTAAATGTACCTAAGTATCTCTTCGTATATGGATATAATCCTTCATCCAATAATTTTGTAATAACATTTCTTTTTACTTTCAAACTTCTTGCGGCAATATCCATCATTTTAGTTAATCTATCATAAAAATCTTTTTCATCTTTAGCTAAATAAGCAATTCTAGGCATATTAATTGTTACTACACCAACAGAACCTGTTGATTCACCACTTCCAAAATAACCTCCAGATTTCTTTCTTAACTCTCTTAAATCAAGTCTCAAACGGCAACACATACTTCTAACATCAGAAGGTTCCATATCAGAATTAATATAATTTGAGAAATATGGTGTACCATACTTAGCAGTCATTTCAAATAACAACTTATTATTTTCTGTCTCTGACCAATCAAAATTTCTAGTAATAGAATATGTTGGAATAGGATATTGAAATCCTCTACCATTAGCATCTCCCTCTATCATTATTTCAAGAAATGCTTTATTAATCATATCCATTTCTTTTTGACAATCTTTATACTTAAAACCTACTTCTTTACCACCAACAATACAATTTAACTCTGCTAAATCATTAGGAACAACCCAATCTAAAGTTATATTAGTAAACGGTGCTTGAGTTCCCCATCTACTAGGTGTATTAACTCCATATACAAAAGATTGAATACATTGCTTAGTATCATGATAAGATAATTTATCATTTTTAACAAATGGTGCCAAATATGTATCAAATGATGAAAACGCTTGTGCACCAGCCCATTCATTTTGCATAATTCCTAAAAAGTTTACCATTTGATTACATAAAGTTGATAGATGTTTAGCAGGACTAGAAGTTATTTTTCCAGGAACCCCCCCTAAACCCTCTTGAATTAATTGTTTTAAACTCCAACCAGCACAATATCCAGTTAACATAGATAAATCATGAATATGAATACTTGCATCACGATGAGCATTAGCAATTTCTTCATCATAAACTTCACTTAACCAATAATTTGCTGTAATAGCTCCAGAATTAGATAATATTAAGCCACCTACAGAATAAGTAACAGTAGAATTTTCTTTAACACGCCAATCAGTTACATTTATATAACTATTTACAACATCTTTATAATCTAATACCGTAGATTGCATATTACGCATTTTCTCATGTAATTTACGATATAAGATATACGCCTTAGCAACTTCAGCATATCCCCCTTTAATAAGTGTAGATTCAACAGCATCTTGAATATCTTCAACGTTTACAATATTATCAACAACTTTAGATTCAAATTCTGCTGTAACTTTTAAAGCCAAAAAATCAATAATATTCTCATCATAATTTTTATCTTCAGCCTCAAAAGCCTTAGTGATAGCTTCAGATATTTTTTTAATATCAAAGGCTACTATCTTGCCATCTCTTTTTCTTACTTTATACATATACTTTATCTCCTTCATTTTCATTCATTAAATCTCTTATTTTAACATTATGATATTTTTCCTTTAAATCTCTCTGAATACTTTTAAGTTCATCAATAGTAAAACCATGAATATTTTTATCAAGAACATTTTCACTTAATCTAAAATTCTGTAAAAAATACTTAGGTTTATCTCCTATCAATTTTAAAATCATTTTTATAGACTCAATATCATGATATTCTTTCATAATAGTAGTCCTAAATTCATAATCAATTGAAGAATTCTCTAACAATTGAATACTTTCTTTAATATTATCTATTTTTATTTGATTAAGTCCACAAGTAACACTATATTTACACATCTCATTCTTTATATCCATTGCAACATAATCAACTAAATTCTCATCAATTAATTCTTTTAATATCTTTGAGTTAAAACCATTCGTATCCAATTTAACTAACATACCAATATCTTTAACTTTTTTAATAAAATCCTTCAAATTATGTTGCATAGTAGGTTCACCACCAGATATAACAAGACCATCAATTACTCCTTTTCTCTTCTCTAAATATTTCAAAACTTCCTCCGAAGAAATATATTCATTTCCAACATTCTTATCTATCAAACTAGAATTCTGACAAAAAGGACATCTAAAATTACACCCCTCCGTAAATATTATTGCTGCCACCTTATCAGGATAATCTAATAATGTTACTTTTTGCATTCCTACTATATTCATACATACTCCTTAATATAAACAAGTCCTACATAATTATCAACTAGTTCTATAATACTTTCTCTTATTTTTTCTAAACTAAATTTATCTTTCAATCTAATTTCTAATATACATCCACCATTAAACATTTTCTGATATAAATTTAATTCTTCAATACTACAATCAACCATAGCATTCCTATAAAAATCATTATCATTAATTCCCTTTATAACACCATATATAGCCTTATCCAAATCCATAAGTTCATAATTAGCATCATTAACAATAGCACTAAGCGTAAAATTAAGTTTATTATCTATAGACAATAATATAATCTTTTTATTTATATATTTTATTATTTTTAACATAATTTCTAAGTATTTATCCTTATCTATCATTAATGCACATTCATACAAACCAACCAAATTTATATTTAAAGTACCATTCTTAATAACTTTTCTTATCTTCTGACCATAATCTAATTTCTCATCGTCAAATATATTCCCATCAAATAAATAATTATAATTATTCTTAATCTTATTACCAATATCTTCATATACAACAAGCAATTCATTCTTAGTAAATTCAATCAAATTATCCAAATCATTATAAAAATCCTTATTAAGTGCTTTATGCATAAAACCCAATCTAGCTATATTTATAGAAGTATTAGCAACATTCATTCTCCCTATAGATATACTTTCAGAATAAATATTTTCATATATTCTACAACCATCACTAAAATATTCTACATCATAATTATTATTATTTTCTTTATTCAATATATTTAATTTTATATTCTTACCTTCATATATTAATTTAACTATCTTATCTATATCAGATAATTCACATACTTTATATACAACACATATATTTTCTAAATAATCAAATTCATCTACTAAATCAAGAATAATATTCTTAATAATATTACCTTCATAAGTTTTATTATTACCAATGGATATACTATAAAGACTATTCTCTTTATAACTATCATTTAATAACATAACTATTTTTTTAATATTAAGTGACATATAATCAAAAACATCCTTAATAGATTCATCATACACCACTTTTAATATATTAAATAACATATCATTAACAAATATATCTCTATAGTTATCAAGAATAATTATTATAGACCCTTCTTTATTTATCCTATCCTCAATCTTCTTTATATTAACTAAATCTATAAATCCAAATAAATTTAAACTATCTAATAGTTTTTTAATAAATATTTTTTTAAACTTATCTATATAATATTTACTAAGAATATCATCAAAACTATTAATACTAACTTCTCCATTTATCTCTTCCTTAGATTTTTCCATAATATTAAGAATATCAAACAAGCATTCTTCCCTATTTACAAGTTTTCTTATATCTAAACTTGTATTAGAAAAGTAACCTAAATGAAAATATGAAAAATTATGTATATATATTTTACCTTCTTCAAACGCTCTTACATATTTATTATCTAATATATAAGCTTTTGTATATTCTGTAGAAATAATACTTCCAAATTTTTCTAAATTTTCACCAGTCTTATAATTACTCGTATCTACACAACCAATTTTTTCAATAGCTTTAACAAACTTATGCTGTTGTTTTACAGCAAATGATTTTCTAGATTCACTTCTTCTTAAACGATACCCAGAAAAGCTATCATATATATCATTATAATTATCCCTTTTAAGTATCAATTCTATAACATCTTGAATATCTTCAACATTAATTGTTTTTCTATCTTTATAATTATTATATATATATGATAATGTATCTTCATAAACTTTGTTAATATCATTATTAGAATAATCCGAAGGTGTACTATCAAAAGCATTCTTTATTGCAACAGCAATCTTTAAAGAATTAAATTCCACTCTCTGGCCACTTCTCTTAACTACAACTAAATCTTCAAGAGAATGATTATCTATAAGTATCACCTACTTTCTTTACTCTGTATTGATTATAACATACCAGCGCAAAAAAGCAATGTTTTTTTTACTATTTTTTTAACTTATTTATTTTTTTAAAAAAACATTTCTTAAAAAAACAAACAAAAAAAACATTTTCCCTTAATATTAAAGGAAAAACGTTCAACCCCAAGTTTACATCACTTTACATATAGCAATTATTCTGTTTTAAGAGTTACTACTGTTAATCCATCATTAAACATATCACTCTTAAATGATAAAACATTTTTATTATATTTAAGAGCTTCATAAACAGCATGTTTAACAATACCTAACCCATGTCCATGTATAATAACTATTGTTTTATTCTTTAAAAAAACATTTTCTAAAATAAAATCATTAGTAAGCATCCTAGCATAATCTCTATCACATCCATGCAAATCTAATCTAGGATAATTCTTTAAAAATATATCTTCTTCCATTACTCTCCTTTATATATAGGAAGACTAATTGTACATATAGTACCAACATTCTTTTGAGACTTATATTTCATAGTACCAAAATGTGACTGAATTATCTCATTAGAAAGACAAATTCCAAGTCCAGTACCATTTTTCTTAGTAGTATAAAACATATCCTTGATCATACCCAATTCTTCCTTAGTCATACCCATACCATTATCTTCTATTTCTATTTCAACATATTTATCAACATTAATTGTACGTATACTTATTATACCATCATTTACAATAGATTCCATACTATTTTTAAGTATATTTATAAAAACTTGTTTAAGTCTATTATAATCCCCTTTAATTAAAATATCATCATAATTATTATCATAATTAAGAACTATATTATTTCTAGTAAAAAGTATCTTAAATGATTCATATATATCTTCTAACAAAAGAGTCATATCAATAACTTCCATCTCTACCTTTATTTTACTATAATCCATAAAATCTTTCATAATATTTAAACTTCTATCTATCTCTGAAGATATTATAGGAATATATCTCTGTAATTTATCTTTATTATTAACATCTAACATATCCAAATATCCTTTACATACAGCAATAGGATTCTTTATCTCATGTGTTAATTTAAAAAGACCATCTTTTAATTGTTTCTGTTTTTCCATTTCACTAACTTCCTTATATAAAGAAGTTATCTTATCAGCCAAAGTAAACAAGTATATACTAGCAAAAGTTATAATATATAAAAATACCACAACTACTAATATCTCAATTACATTATTAATATCATCTACAGGTGTAAAAAAATACTCAAAAGACAAAAAGAAACCTTGCACAGTAGCTACCACGGTTAAGTATGAATTTTTAAAATCCTTTCTATTACAAAGTATAAAATAAGCTACATAATATATAAAAAACTTAATACTAAAAAGAATCAAATTCATTTGATATTGATAACAACTAATAACTATAATTATTAAAGAAAGAACAATCCCAATATGATATTCCTTCTTTAAATATGCAATAACAATAGGAATATTTGCAAATAAAAGAATAATACTATCTAATCCATAATTAAATTCTATACTCAAGTATAAAGAAGACAACAACGTAACTATCAACAAAATTTTAGAAATAATTTTATTATTAGATATATTATAACAACTAAAAACAAAATATATAAGCATCGGATAAGTAACAAGTATCGTATTCAAAATTATATTATTAACCATTTCTATCACCAAATACATAATACTACATTATTTTTGCATATTTTGTCGAATTTTGTAAAAAAAAGAAATATATTATTTTAATTCATCAATATATTTCTTTAACTGTTTAGCATTCTGTCCATATATAATCTTCAACTGATCATCTATTTCCACAACACCCTTAGCCCCTAATTTTATAATTCCTTCTTTATTAGCCTTAGTAATATCTTTTAAAGTAACTTTAAATCTAGACATATCAACTTCTGTCTCAACAATATTATCTTTACCTCCAAGATATTCAACTAATTTATTAAATTCCAATTTCAAATCTTTTTTATTACTCTTCATAATAGCAAAAGCAATTATTAATAATACTACTATAACTATTACATATTGATATATTTGCATAAACACCTCTCTAGTTAATTATACTATAAAAATTTAGTTTTAACAACCCTACCTAAACAAACCTAAATAAATTATAAAAACAAAATATATTAAACAAATAATTATTCTATTAATATCTATACCCTTTTCATCAGAGCTTCCCAAAACAGAAGATACTATAATTCCTCCAATAAGACCACCTATATGTCCAGCAACATCAACACCAGTTGAAATAAAACCAAATATTAAATTGATAATAACAACCGGCAATATTTGACTCTTAATAACATTACCAAGATATCCCCTATAATTATATCCAAAATATAATAAAGCCCCAAATAAACCAAATATAGCTCCACTAGCACCAACAGATACGGTATTAACATTAAAAGCTACAGACAAAAGGCTTCCAGAAATACCACTCAACAAATATATAATAAGATACTTTGTCTTACCAAAAAAACTCTCTACTTGTGGTCCTATAATATATAAAGCATACATGTTAAAAAATAAATGTAATAACCCAGAATGTAAAAACATAGAAGTCAATAATCTATAATATTCACCATTCTTAACAAGAACATCTAAATTAGCACCATATTCAATTAATACACCCGTATCATTACCCATACCAGTAATCAAGAACATAATAAAACATATACCCATAATTATATAAGTAATATATGGTGTCTTCTTAGAAAATAATTTATCTAACTTAGCATTTTTCTTAACATTACTCTTATTAATATCATCTGTAATCTTAAATAACAATTCCATTCCTTTTTCTTTATGTCCAGTTTTTTCTACAATATCAGGAAATATTTCTAATAAATACTTATTATTAATATCTTTCATTTTATTAATAAATACACTCATAAAATGTTCATCATCATTAGAAATATTAACATTATCACCTAAATCAACATATATATTTAAAACACTCATATTAAAAGAAAATGTCTTTCTCTTTAATTTATTACTAATCTGTTTAGTCCTAAAATAATCATAATTAAGTTGTTCATTATTATGAATATAATGAGATACAATTCTAACTAACTTATAATCACTCTTCATATTTTCTAACCATATTTCATCATTAACCCCTCTTACTACCACAGGATTATAATTTTTCTCAGTTATAAAATAATGAACTAAATTCATAACAACAACATCTTTTCCCGTCATTTTTATATTCTCCATTTTTCACCTCGTAGTAATATTATAGAACAAAAGTTAAATAAATTCAACTAACAACCACATTTATCTTTACCTACTAGACTTAGAATGCTATAATTAAATAGTGATTTATATGAAAAAACAAACATTTATAGTTAATGAAGAAGATACTTTAATTAACACAATATTATCTTTTAAAAAAGATTTATCTAAAAAAACAATCAAAAACTATATTACTCATAAAATGGTAATGGTAAATAATAATGTTATAACTAACACCAATTACCAAGTACATAAAAATGACATTATAGAAATAAATTATAATAAAACAGAGATAAAAGATTATAAATTAGAAATATTATATGAAGATAATTATCTAATAGCCATCAATAAACCATGTAAATTATTATCCATTTCCAATGATAAAGAAAAAAACATAACAGCCTATCGAATAGTTTCTGATTATTTAAAAAAAGAAAAGAAAACAAATAAAATCTTTGTAGTTCATAGATTAGATGAAGAAACATCAGGAATACTTATCTTTGCCAAAGATCAAAAAACACAAAAAATCATGCAAGATAATTGGAATAAATTAGTAAAAAAAAGAGGATATATAGCTATTACTGACAATAAGATCAAAGATAAAGGTACCATCACTTCATATTTAAAAGAAAATAAACAAGGATTTGTCTATTCAAGTAAAAAGGAAGACGGAAAATATGCTATAACCCACTATGAAGTAATAAAAAGAAATAATAAATATAGTATACTCCAAATATATATAGATACCGGAAGAAGAAATCAAATAAGAGTTCATTTATCTGAAAATAATCATCCTATCATAGGAGATAAAAAATATAAATCGAATGATAACACCATAAAAAGATTAGCCTTACACGCTAACATATTAGAATTTACTCATCCCATTACTAAAAAAGACATTTTAATTAAAACAAATATCCCAAAAGAATTTAATAACTTAATTTAACAAAAAGACATCAATCAAAAGATTAATGTCTTTTAATATTACCTTTCTAACATAATAGTTACAGGCCCATCATTAATAAGTTCTACCTTCATATCTCCCCCAAAAATACCTGTTTCCACCTTAATACCATATTTTCTTAATTCTTCATTAAATTTATCATATAAAGGTTTTGCTAGACTTCCATTTAATGCATTAATATAACTAGGTCTTCTCCCTTTACTAGCATCACCATACAAAGTAAATTGACTAACAGATAAAATACTAAAAGACTTATCCAATAAACTTTTATTCATTATACCATTCTCATCATCAAACACTCTTAAATTAACAATTTTATCTACCATATACTTAATTGTATCAAAATTATCTCCTTCAGTAAAACCAACCAAAATCATTAATCCTTTATCAATACTACCAACAATATTACTATCAACTTTAACATTAGCCTTATCACATCTTTGTACTAAAACCCTCATTAAAACATCTGCCTTTCAATCTTTACCACACTACCAATATTATATAAATCTTTACAAAACTTATCCAATACATCTATATTTTTAACTAATACCGTAACCGAAAGAACTTTTAAACTACTCTTATTTAAAGTAAAAATACTATCAATAACAACATCATTAGAACTAGCCTTAGTAATAATATCTAACAAAATATCATCTTCATTTGTATATATCAATAAATCCGTAGGATACTTCTTATTAAGATTATCATTCCACTTAACATTAATCAGCCTTTCATCCAAATCCATAATATTTTTACAATTACTTCTATGAACAGTAATACCCGCTCCTTTTGTAATATATCCAATAATATTATCACCAGGTATAGGCTTACAACAACCACTTATTGTAACTTTAATTGAAGACATATTCTCAACCAAAATATCACTATCTACTTCCTGTTTCTTTTTACTAATCCCCTTTAAATTAATACTCTTCTTCCTTTTTTCCTCTTCTTTAACAATAGATTTAATCATATTATCAATAGTATATTTTCCCATACCTAAAGACATATAAAATTCATCTATATCTTTTATCTTATAATTATCAAACAATTTATTTAAATATTTATCCTGAAACATTTCAAAAGTAATATTTTTCTTTTTTAAATACCCATCTAATAAAACCATACCCCTATTTATATTATCATCCTTCTCAATTTTAGAATAAAATCCCTTAATCTTATTTTTAGCCTGACTAGTAACAACAAAATTTAACCAATCTTTATTAGGACCATTAGATAACCTACTAGTATTTATCTTAATAATATCTCCCGTTTTCAAAACATAATCAAACGGTACAATATTATCATTAACAATAGCCCCAACCATCTTATCACCAACTTCACTGTGTACTTTATAAGCAAAATCAACCGTTGTAGAACCATTTGGTAATTCAATAACATCCCCCTTAGGAGTATAAACAAATATAGAATCATTAAACAAAATATCTTTCTTAACACTACTTATAAACTCTTCAGGAGTACTAGAATCCTCATTTAATTCAATAATATTTCTAAATATAGCTAATTTTTGATCCATAGCATCCTTACTATCACCACTAGTATGTTCTTTATATGACCAATGTGAAGCAATACCATATTCTGCAACCCTATCCATATCATAAGTCCTAATTTGTATTTCAAATAACATACCATCAATCCCAAAAACAGTCGTATGTAATGATTGATAAAAATTACTCTTAGGCATAGCAATATAATCCTTAAATCTCTTAGGAACAGGCTTATACTTAGAATGAATAAGACCAAGAGCCAAATAACATTCCTGTTCGGTATCAACCAAAACACGTAGTGCTAATATATCATATATATCATTAAAAGATCTACCCTTACTAAGCTTATTATATATACTATAAACACTCTTACTTCTTCCCTTTATTTCATGCCTAATACCATGTTCTTTCAAAAGAGAACTAACCTCATCTAACATTTTACCAACAGCTTCATCCATTTCCGTTTTCTTATAATTAAGTTTCTCCAAAATATCAAAATAAGCCGAAGGATTAAGATATCTCAAACACAAATCTTCTAACTCACTCTTAATTTTATACATACCTAATCTATGTGCAACCGGAGTCAAAATTTCAAGTGTCTCACGAGCTTTTCTTTGCTGTTTCTCAGGAGAAAAAACATACAACGTTCTCATATTATGAAGTCTATCAGCAAGCTTAATAATTAACACTCTAACATCACTTGCAAGACCAACAAGTATCTTTCTTTGATTAGCAGCCATCTGTTCAGAATCAGAATTAAAATTAATTCTATTTATCTTTGTAACACACTCTACTAAATTTGCAATATCATATCCAAATAAATTCTCAATCTCTTGAAAGTTACCATCAGAGTCTTCTATCGTATCATGAAGTAAAGCCGCACAAATAGCCTTATAATCAGCATTAACATCGGTAAGAATATAAGCAACATTTAAAGGATGTGTAATATAATCATCACCAGTAATTCTCTTCTGAGTAAAATGTTTTTCCTTAGCATAATTATAAGCTTTCTCTATTATTCTAAGTTCATCCTCATCATCATTATATTTACGAACCTTTTCAATCAAATCATAAAACGTAATATCATCATGCATATATATTCACTTCCTTCTTATTCACTAAATATTAACAATTAATCCCCTTAACCTTAAGTTCACTAATTTCATCATCATCATCTATCTTCTTAGGTCTCTCTATTTTTCTTTTTTCTAAATAATACCATATCTGATTAGATATAAATATACTAGAATATACCCCTGCTATAAATCCTACAAACAAAGCAACATTAAAATTAATTATCTCTCTAGCACCAAAAATCATTAATACCACTACTGGCAATAAAGTAGTAATTGTTGTTAACATAGTTCTATATAAACATCTTCTTATACTAATATTAACTAAATCTTTTAAATCATCTATCTTACTAATATGATTATTATATTTATTTTTATAATTCTCTCTTATCATATCAAAAGTAACTATCGTATCATTAATAGAATAACCTATAATAGTAAGTATAGCAGCTATAAATATAGACGTAATTTCTATCTTAAACACACCAAATATTAAAAACGTAATTATAACATCATGAAGTAAAGCTACTATTGCCGAAACAGCATAATTAAATTTAAATCTAATAGAAACATATATAACAATACCAATAATAGCAAATATCAAAGATTTAATAGCATTCTTAGTAAGTTCTATCTTAACAACCTTACTAACAACATATATATCACTATCTAAATCATATTCTTCTTTAATAATATTACTAAGATTATTAATCTCATCTTCTCCCAAAACCTCATCTATAACAATATTAATATTACCATCATCATTATTAACACTCTTAATTGTATAATTATCATCAATCATATTTTTAATATCATCATATAAATTATCAGAATATTTATTAATAGTAATACTAGTACCACCAGTAAAATCAATACCAAAATTAGGCTTACTAACTAAAGTAATACAAGTTCCTACAAGTATTAAACCAAAAGCTATCATCATAAACTTAAAATTATGTAAAGAAAAATTAAATTTTTCATAAGGAATAATAATCTCCTTACTCTTTACTATCTTACTTTTCTTAAGACCAATAAATAAATATGGATTATTATCAAACACTTTACTAGATACAAATAACTTTAAAATCAATCTAACAAGATATACCATTACCAAAATAGTAACAACAACACTAATAATTAACATCGTAGCAAATCCCTTAACAGAACTTTCTCCTAAAATAAATAATATTATAGCTACAATAATCGTTGTAACATTAGCATCTATTATACTAGATAAAGAATTCTTATTTCCAATTTCAAAAGCCTTATCTGAACTCTTACCAATACGTAAATTTTCTTTAATTCTCTCAAAACAAATAATACAAGAATCAACAGCCATTCCTATACCAAGTATCATTGCCGCAATACCAGGTAAAGTTAATACTCCTCCAATCAAATAAAACAATAAAAATGACATAAAAGTATATAAAATCAACCCTATACTTGCTATAAAACCAGAAAACTTATATATAGAACAAATTAATATAATAACAAGTATAATACCTATAAGACCAGAAATTAACGTTTTATTCAAAGAGTTTTCTCCAAATGAAGCCTCTACCGTTCTAGAAGACAACTCTACCATATGTGTAGGCAATGCCCCAGAATTAATTAAATCAGTCAATTTTTTAGCTTCATCTTTAGTAAAATTCCCCTGTATAATAACATCACTAGCAAAAGCCTGTTCTACCCTAGCAGCAGATAAACATCTAGAATTACCTTCTCCACAATTTGATATTTCATCCACATATCTATCACCATCTTGATAATCAAGCCAAATGACAATAACATTATTAGTCATATTCTTAACTTTTTTAGTCACATCATAAAACTTATCCGTATCTTTTATATTCAAACTAACAGCAGGCCTTCCACTATTATCATAAACAAGTTTACATGATCCACCCAAAACATCACTAGTCATCAAAAGATTATCATTATAATCCCTAAAAGAAAGTACAGCTGTAGAAGATATAGTCCTCCTAGCCTCTTCAATATTTGTAACTCCAGCCAATCTAACTCTAATTCTATTAGTACCCTCTATAGTAATTTCTGGCTCACTTACCCCCAATATATCTATTCTCTTAAGAAGAGCTTGATAAGTAGAATAAATCATATCACTATCAATATTATCCCCTTCATTTAAAGGCCTAACCTCATATAAAACTTCAAATCCACCTTGCAAATCAAGACCATAATTAGTTTTATTTATAAGTGGATATATAAAAACACAACATAAAACTAAAACTATAACACTAATAATTAAAGTAATACTAAACTTTTTCTTGTTCATAAACCCTCCGTATATCCAAAGTAATTATATCATTAACCATCATAGACAAAGTTAAATCAGAACTACCTCTCCATTTATTTAAACTCAAATATTTCCAAATATCAATATCACTAACTTCATATTTATAATAATTATTAAGTCTTCTCTTAACTAAAAAAACAGGTTTCAATTCCCTATATAATTGAATTTGACTATCAAAATTCATTTTCATAACCACTACTCACACTCACCAATACCAGGTAATTTAACTATATATTTATTCTTATTTATAATTATTACAAAATCATCCGTAATCTTATTATTATCACAAGTATAAATATCATTAGAATCATATGGATTAGCAAAAGACTTAGCTAAATATTTATTTTCCATTAATTCCTTAATCTTAATCGAAGAAACATTACCCATAGTATATCTATTATCAGATACATACAATCTAGCTGCTTCTTCAATACTATTACATAACATTTTTAATTTATTATCCTTATTCTTATTAATAACACCAATAATAGAAGGAACTATAACCATAGATAAAATTGCCAACAAAGCTAATGTAGCCAATAACTCAATTAAAGTAAAACCATTTTTCTTCATATATAACTCCTATCTATAAAAATTATATACCATAATCAAATAAGAAACAAGAAAAAAATAACTATTTTTCAGTAGTTACTTTTTTAGTTTCATTTCCTTCTAATTTCTTTAAAACTTCTTTAGTTACTTGAATAGACTTATTCTTAACTTCCGAAGCAACTTTTTCTAAAACCGGAGTTCCCTTTTCTTTAGTATACTCCCACAAATCATTAGCCTTTTCTTTTAATAACAAAGCTTTTTCCTTAGCTAAATCTAAAGCCTTTTCTTTATCTAAATCAGTCAATTCATCCTTAAGTTCATTTATTTTCTTAACAATATTATCCTTAACCTCTTCAGTATCAATATTTTTAGCCTTATCTAGTAATTCACTAATCTTTTTAGATAAATCACGTCTTAATTCTTCACCCTTTTTAGGAGCTAAAAGCATACCTATACCTGCTCCTAAACCAAGTCCAAAAATAAATCCCATTCCTTTTTTCTTACTCATCTTCATCATCTACCTTTCCTTTTTTAAATATCTTATCAATAAATAAAGTAATTCCATTTGTAACCTTTTCACTAATCATAGCCAATTTATCAGTAGTAAAATCAATTATAGAAAATAATCCATTTAAAGAATCAACCTTATTACTAATATCATCTACAACATTTTCAATTTTATTCATAGTAATTATTAACTTTATACTTAATACTATTAATACTATAATTAATATAGAACCCAAAATATACAAAATCATTGATAATATCTCATTCATTATTCATCATTCCTTTCTTTATACATTGAATCTACTAAATCAAAGAAATCATCTTCAATCTTAGCCTCTTGTTTTTCTATAGCAACAGGTTCATCTATTTTTTCTTCTTCTTCATATAATTCCTTAGTTGATATTTTCTCAGGAACACTATCTATTTCATTATTATTAATTATATTAACTTCTTCCTTCTCTTCACTCTCAATTATATCTTTAACATCATCCTTCTCATAACTAACCCCAAAATCTTCATAATTATCATAACACTTTTCAATCGTAAGTTCTTCCTTAGAAGGAGTATCTAATGTTAAATCATAAAGTAAATCATCTTCATTCAACGAAGATATCTTTTTAACTTCCTTATATAATTCACAATTCTCACACATCAAATTATCTTTAATATCATCAACTAAATTACCAAAAGCCTTCTTTCTAACCGTCTCAAAATCAACTTTCTTAGAAGACCTTTTAATATCTCTTTTATCTTCTTTTTTCTCCTTAACCTCTTCCTTAGTATAATTCTTATCTAATATACCATATACAGGAGAAATAACTGGTGAAGCCTTAAACTTAGGTTTCTGCTCTTTTTCTATTTTAATAGGTTTAGGTTCCATATAAACATTTTTAACAGGTTCCTGTCTAGAATATGATGTATTCTGCACACTCTTAATTTCCTTTATAACATTTTGATTATTAGTGTTATTTCTCCTAGAAGGTGTCATTTCAAATTCTTTTTCAAAATCTATAGGAATAGAAAACTTTTTTTCTTCTACCTTAACTTCTTCAACCTCTTTTTTCTTAGGTAGTATAACCTCTTCTTTCTCAATAACATCTCTCATAACCTTAGGTAACTTATATTCTTCCTTTTTTTCTTCTTCAAGAAAAACCTCTTCTTCTACTTCCTCGTAGTCACTAAATAAATCTTTAATTTTATCAAATAATTTCATTATTATACCTCTTTCTTTTATTCACCATCAGGAAGAATATCTTCTTCTTCACTAGTATACTCCTCTAAATATTTCAAGAAAGTACTTTCACTATCATTAGGTTTATCAAGTTCATAAGTAACTTCTCCAGACAAATCAGAACTATAACTCAATATTTTTTCAATTAAATCATCATTATAATTAATATTGTTTAAAATCACTAGAGAATTAGCTATAACATTATTCAAATTATACTCATCAACATAAAACTCTACTTTAGAATAATTATACACTATTTTAACAAAATAGTCACTATTTTTCTTATCAATACCAATATATCCCTCTTTAGTTCCATTAATAATATTCTTATAATAATAATTATAGTTTTCACTATCTTTATAATTTAATTTATTTTTATAATAAAAACTAACCACATCAACATAAAGATATACCTTCGTATCACCAATCATAAAAACTTGATTATTATCATTATCAACAATTTGTCTAACACCAAAAGGTAAATAGAATTTATATCCACTAGAAACCGTATTCATTACATAATTTTTATCATTTAAAGTGTTATCAATTATTATATCAACACTACTGTTATCTATTTTAACACACCCAGTAAGTAAAAAGATCACAAACAATAAAAGCCAATTATTTTTCTGCATAAAACACCCACTTTTGTTAGTATAACACCTATTAAACTCTTAATTTTAATCTATCACATCTAAAGACAATTGTCAATATAATAACATCATAGTAGAAAGACAAAAGACTAGCACTCAAAACTAATCTCATTATTTATTTTTATACATTTCCAAAATGTCTAAAAATTTCTCTGGTGGTTCACAAGAAAACTCCATATATTCATGTGTTCTAGGATGAACAAATCCAATTTTCCTAGCATGTAACATCTGTCCAAATAAAGGATCTATTAACTTTTTAGAGCCATATACCGGATCATTTATAACAGAATGTCCTATATAATTCATATGAACCCTTATCTGATGTGTTCTACCAGTAAGCAATGAACAAGTAATCAAAGTAGAATTTTTATACCTCTCTATTACCCTAATATTAGTAATAGCATCCTTAGAATTATCAGCTGTAACACACATTTTTTTTCTATTCTTAACATCTCTTCCAATTGGAGCATCAATCGTTGCCGTATCTTCTTTAATCACTCCATCTACCAAAGTAATATATTCCCTCTTTACACTTTTCTCACTTATTTGTTTAGCCAAATCGACATGAGCCATATCATTTTTAGCCACAAGAAGCAATCCCGAAGTATCAGCATCAATTCTATGAACAATACCAGGTCTAATAACACCATTAACTTGACTCAAATTATTACAATGATACATTAAAGCATTAACTAACGTATGTGAATAATTACCTACAGCAGGATGAACTACCATACCACTAGGTTTATTAACCACAAGCAAATCATCATCCTCATATACTATATCTAAAGGAATATCTTCAGGCAAAATATCTATTTTCTCTTTATATTCAAAATCACATTCTATCAAATCATCCACTCTAACAATATAACTAGCTTTAACACTCTTCCCATTAACTAAAATATTATTATCATTAATTAATTTCTGTATCTTATTCCTACTAATATCTAACTTATCAAGTAAATATTTATCTATTCTAATCCCATCATTATCTATGACGTTTATTACATTCATCACGAATACCTCCCACTAAAATTATTATTATACCACACACAATAAAGGTATCAGCCAAATTAAATATTGGATAATCATATCCAAAAATATTAAAATCTAAAAAATCAATAACATATCCCAAAAAAACTCTATCAAATAAATTACCAAAAGCACCACCCAATATCATTGCATAACACACATTATATAACTTACTTCCATTCTTATTATCTATTACATATTTAATAAAAAAGAAAATAATAACCATAGTAACAATTGTAATAATTACCGTATCATTACTAAATAAACTCCAAGCTATCCCCGTATTCTTAGCTAAAGTAAGTCTAAACAAATTAGGAATAATATCAATAGAAGACTCTATCTTTAAAGCAAATATTTTAGTAATTCTATCTATCATAAAAAACACAATTGTAAAAATAATTATCATCATATCACCCATATTATTTAATTAAACCTTACCATTAATAACACTTGATGAAGAAGAAACCTTAGAAGAAGAACCACTACCAGAATCCTCAGAATATGTAAGAGGTAAATTAGTTAAAGTTTTCTTATTCACATCATATTTAATACAATCATCCAAAGAAACAGAATAATAATAAACATAATCATCATCCCTATATATTTTAATATTACCATCACATCTATTATTATTTACCGGATTAATCAAATCATTTCTTGATATAATACCACTTCCTACTATATCATCAAAAGACTTAATAGTAACATATACATTAACAACTCCATGTCCCTTATTTATTTTACCAACACTATTACTACCAAATTTTAAACTATCCGTATTCATACTTATATACATATCAATAGCATTACCAACATCATTCATAAAATTATTTTCTAACTTTTTTTTAGCATTTTCCTGACTAGCCATGACTCCTACAATAGATATACCACTAACTAAAGCAAGAATTATTATCGTAGCCAATAACTCCACTAAAGTAAAACCTCTATTATTCATTTTGTCATCTCACTTTCTATAAAATATAATATCAAAGATTAAATCTATTTACAATAATTTTTCTAGACTTTTTAATGACTATTTGTTATATTTATAAAGAAAAGAGGTAATTATGAATATAAGTAACAGCTGGACTGATTATGAATGTATAGCTACAGGTGATGGAGAAAAACTAGAAAGATGGGGAAATGTAATATTAAATAGACCTGACCCACAAATAATATGGAATAAAACCAATAACCCAGTATGGAATACTTGGGATGGCTACTACGAAAGAAGCAAAACAGGTGGAGGTTCATGGCACTTCAAACATAAATTAAAAGATTATTGGACAATAAAATATAAAGATTTAAAATTCAAAGTAAGTCCCACTAATTTCAAACACACCGGAATATTTCCAGAACAAGCAACCAATTGGGACTACATTATAGACAAAATAAAAGAAAGCAATCAAAAAGAATTCAGAGTACTAAATCTATTTGCCTATACAGGTTGTGCTACCATGGCCGCATCAAGTGCAGGAGCTAGTGAAGTCGTTCATGTCGACTCTTCTAAAGGAATGATTGATTGGGCCAAAGAAAATATGAAACTATCAGGATTAGAAAACAACAGAATAAGATTTATACAAGATGATGTACTAAAATTTCTTGAAAAAGAAAAAAGACGAGGAAGAACTTATCATGCCATTATTATGGATCCCCCTAGTTATGGAAGAGGTCCTAATAAAGAAGTATGGAAACTAGAAGATAACTTGCAAGAATTATTAAATAAAACAAAAGATATATTAGACAAAGATTTTTCCTTTCTATTAATAAATTGCTATACAACAGGCTTTTCCCCTACATCACTATATAATATCTTATCATTAACTTTCAAAAACAATAAAATATTAACAGGAGAAATAGGATTACCAGTTACCGAAAATAACTTAGTACTTCCTTGTGGCATATATGGAAAAGTATCAAAATATTAACATAATTTATGAAACAAACCACTTACTAGTCGTAGAAAAACCAATAAATATGCCTGTATGTAGTGACGAAAGCAAAGACTTAGATCTCCTAACTATATTAAAACAATATCTAAAAGAAAAATATCATAAACAAGGTAATGTATACTTAGGACTCGTACACAGATTAGATAGACCAGTCGGAGGTATTATGGTATTTGCCAAAACTAGTAAATCAGCTTCTAGACTATCTAAACAAATAGCAGATAAAGAATTTAAAAAAACATATTATGCAGTTATTAAAGGTAATTTAAAAGAAAAAGATACACTAATAGACTATTTAGCAAAAGATAACAAAAAAAATATTTCCTTTGTAACAACCAAAGACAAAGGAAAATATTCCAAATTAGATTACACTATAACAGACAAAGTAGACAATTTAAACCTAGTTAAAATAAACTTAGAAACAGGAAGACCTCACCAAATAAGAGTACAATTTTCAAGCAGAGGATTTCCCCTATATGGAGATATAAAATATGGCAATAAAAATGAATTAGGAAACATTGCCCTATTTGCTAAAGAACTAACTATACATGACCCAATAACAGATGAACTACTTAATTTCAACATTGAATTACCCAATAATTATCCATTCACATTATTTAAAAAATAAAATGCCATAACATAGCATTTTATTTTTATTTTACTAAAACATTTACAATTTTATTCTTAACAACAATTATTTTTATTATTTCTTTACCTTCTGTATATTTAATAACATTTTCCTCTCTTAAAGCCTTATTTTTAACATCATCTTCCGTATCATTATCACTAACTTTAATTATAGCTCTAACCTTACCATTAACCTGAACTGCAATATCTCTTTCGCTCTCATAAGTCAATTCATCAACATAAGTAGGCCAAGATTCATAAGCAATCGTATCAGTATGACCCAATATACTCCATAATTCTTCACCCAAATGAGGAACAATAGGACTAATCAATTTTACAAAATTATTTGCATATTCAAGAGGAAATACTTTCTCTTTATATACAGCATTAACAAATATCATCATTTGACTAATTGCCGTATTAAAATTCAAAGTCTCATAATCATTAGTTACTTTCTTAACCGTTTGATGATAAATTTTCTCCAAGTTTTTATTTTCTTCATCTCTAATAACATCTAGCTCAGTATATAATCTATATATCCTATCTAAAAATTTAAAAGCTCCATTAACACTATCCATATTCCATGGCTTATCAGCTTCAAGTGGACCCATAAACATTTCATAAAGTCTTAAAGTATCAGCACCATAATTAGTAACAATATCATCTGGATCAATAACAAATTCAGGATATCTCTTTCCCATTTTTATTCCATTTGATCCAAGTATCATTCCCTGATGAACTAATTTCTTAAAAGGTTCAGCACATGGAACAATCCCCTTATCATATAAATAATTATTCCACATTCTAGCATACAACAAATGACCAACCGAATGTTCTGGACCTCCAATATATAAATCTACAGGCATCCAATGCGAAAGTAATTCCTTATCAGCCAAAAATGTATCATTATTTGGATCTATATATCTTAAATAATACCAACTAGACCCAGCACTACCAGGCATCGTAGAAGTTTCTCTCTTTCCACTCTTACCATCAACAATAACATTTACCCAATCAGGAGCATTCTCAAGTGGTGCTCTACCATTTTTACCAACATAATCATCCAATACAGGAAGTTCCAAAGGAAGTTCAACATCAGTAAGAACTTTAATAGTACCATCTTCCATATGTATAACAGGAATAGGTTCCCCCCAATATCTTTGACGAGCAAAAATCCAATCTCTAAGTTTATAATTAACCTTTTTCTTACCACAATTATGTTCTTCTAACCAAGATATAATTCTTATAATAGCATCTTTCTTATTTAATCCATTTAAAAATTCAGAATTAATATGTATACCATCACCAGTATATGCCACACCTTCTTGACCACCATCAATTACAGGAATAATTGGAATACCAAACTTACAAGCAAATTCATAATCACGTTCATCATGTGCAGGAACAGCCATAATGGCTCCAGTTCCATAACTCATCAAAACATAATCAGATATCCATATAGGTATCTCTTTATTATTAACAGGATTAATAGCATAACTACCAGTAAATACTCCAGTCTTATCTTTATTTAATTCTGTTCTCTCAAGTTCACTCTTACTTTGACAAACCATTTTATATCTATTGATTTCTTCTTTTTGACTATCTATAACAATACTATCTACTAAAGGATGTTCAGGAGACAATACACAATAAGTAGCCCCAAATAAAGTATCAGGTCTAGTCGTATAAACTATAAAATCCTTATCACTACCTTTAACCTTAAAAGTAACCTCTGCTCCATTACTTTTCCCTATCCAATTTCTCTGTACTTCTTTTGTAGACTCAGGCCAATCAACCTCATCTAAACCACTTAACAATTTCTCAGCATAACTAGGTATATCAATAACCCATTGACGCATATTTTTTCTAATAACCGGATAACCACCACGTTCGCTTTTACCATCAATAACTTCATCATTAGCAAGAACAGTACCAAGTTCTTCACACCAATTAACAGGCATATCTACATATTTAGCATAACCATCCTTATAAAGTTCTTTAAATATCCATTGTGTCCACTTATAAAACTTTGGATCACTTGTAGATATTTCCCTATCCCAATCATAAGAAAAACCAAGTCTCTTTAATTGTTCTCTAAAATGAGCAATATTCTTCTCCGTAAACTCCTTTGGATGATTACCAGTTTGAATAGCATACTGTTCAGCAGGCAACCCAAAAGAATCATACCCCATCGGATGTAAAACATTATATCCCTGCATTCTCTTCATACGAGCCATAATATCCGTAGCCGTATACCCTTCAGGATGACCAGCATGTAATCCAACACCAGAAGGATAAGGAAACATATCCAATACATAGTATTTAGGACGAGAAAAATCATAAATATCCGTTTTAAAAGTCTTATTCTCTTCCCAATATTTTTGCCACTTCTTCTCTATTTTCGTATAATTATACATCTTTTTCATCCTCCTTATTAATTAAATTATCTTCTTTATATATATAATATCTTCCTAACAATCCATAACAAACAATTATTAAAAGTATCAAAACAACAATAGCTATACATACCTTTAAAATAACATTCTTAACCAAATAAACACTAATAATATATGTCGTAGATATAACAAAAGAATTAATAACACTATAAATAAACCTAAATACCTTCTTATTAATATTCTTAGGATCTATACCATAAATACCAGTTAAATAAACAAGTTCAAGAGGAACATCATCTTCACTATTCTTATTTTTTTTCTTACCATTCTTCGTATTATTTTTCTTAACCTTTTTATTTTTCATACCACTAGTAGTAAACACAAAATACATCAAAAGAAATAAAATTATAAATACTATTAAATATTCAATTATAATACTTAATGCCCTAGACATACACATCACCTCATAAAAAAATTATACATTATTATTCTAAAAAAAACAATAAATTACTTATGATAAGATTCATTATTATTTATCTTAAAAGACCTATATATTTGTTCTAATAACACAATTCTAAACAAACCATGTGGAAAAGTCATTTTAGAAAAAGATAACCTCATATTACTTCTTTCCTTTATCTTAGAAGAAATACCATAAGATCCCCCTATCACAAAAGTAATCGTTGAATACCCTATAAAAATATTGTCTATCTTCCTAGATAATTCCAAAGATGATAACATTTCCCCTTCAACACATAAAGAAATAACATAATCTTTACTATCAATATGCTTAATTATTTCCTTCTCTTCATTATCAATATTAGAATCACTTACCTCAATAACATTAATCTTATGATATTTACTAATCCTCTTAACATAATCACTTACCCCACTCTTTAAATAATCTTCCTTCAATTTACCAACACAAATAATCTTTATCATAACATTTCCCTCTTCATAATTTTAACACAAAAAGAAAAAAAAGACTATTGTCTTAATAATTAGTATATATATAAATACTATCAAAATTATTAACAAAATTATAATTACTACTAATATATTTCAAAATACCAATATTATATTGTGAAACATTAGATTTATAAAATTCATCCATATCAACAACAAAACTACATTTATTATTATAACAGATATCATCAAATTCAGATATAATCCTCATATATCCACCATGACCAAGATTACCATCACATAACAAATCATACTTATCTATTGAATATCCTAATTCTAATTTAATCAAATAAGAATAACCACTAATTAAAAATATTCTACCATCTAATTTATTAATTATATAATTAATATTTTTTAATGATTTAATACTATTATTATCAAGCTTTCTATACTTAAATTCACGACTATCATTAGGGTAACTATATTCTTTACCAGAATATAAATAAAAATTATAACTAAAAATGCAAATAATAAAGATAACAAAAGACACTTGTATAATCTTTTTAGAAAGTTTTAGTTCATCTAAAAAATAACCAAAAGCAGGTATAAAAGGAATTATAACATGATATGCATCAAACAAAGGATAAGCCATTAATTGAAAAGAAAGTAAATAAATAAACTTTATGTTTCTAGTTTTTATATACTTATATAATAAATATATAAAAGAGAAAATAAAAATTAATAAACAAGAATAATAATAATTAAAATTACCTGTAAAATCACTTATACCTAAAAAACAATAATCAATAAACTCATATAAAGAATTATTATAAACCAAATATATAAATATACTTACACAAGGAATTATAAAACCAATTCCTCTCTTAAAAATTTTCTTAAAATCATTACAAAATAAGGAAGCAATAAATAAATACACTCCAATATTTTGCTTAGTTAAAAAAGTAACACCAAGAATAATACCAATTAAATAATCATTAGCCTTTCTATTTTCCAAATCTAAAATTATATATAATAAAAGTAAACAAGCCAAAGAATAATTAGGTAAAGCAAAAAACAATAAAATAGCATAAGTAACGTAATAACTTCTAGAATTGTTCTTCTTCATATAATAAAATATACCTACACATATAAAACCATTTAGTATATGATAAACAACTATATTTCTACCAAATATAGACATAATAAGTGGAAACAAAGGTGTGATTATCATATTAAAATCTTTATAAGGAATTAACCCATTAGAAATATTATAAGCAAATCCATAATTCCAAACTTCATCATTAGTTAAACCATTAATAAATAAATTAAATAAAATAGTAACTATAAATATTAATATTAACTCTAAAATATAATTATTATTATTCTTCATATTACCTCCAAAAGAAAAATGAGCCACATATAATAGCCCTTTCTATTCTTTTATAACAACTTATCTAAAAAACCATTTAATATTTCACCATTATCAATTCTATCATTTAAAGGTGGAATATTAAAATATACCGAAGAATTAGATTCAAATTCAAAGTTCTTAATATCTTCTTCTGTAAGTAAACTTTTATTTAAAACAATCTTACAATCAGTAAGTTTTGTAAATATATCACTATTTAATGACACCATTTTATTAAGTTTTATTATTGAAGGTTCTATCAAATAAATAATTTCATCACACTTATCAAAAGAAACCCCATTCAAATCTACTAATATAATATCCGCATTTCCAAATTTATCTAATGCTCCCTGCAAGTTAGATTGATTAACTGAAAACATATCAGATTCATGAAAATAACCAAAATCATTTTTATTAACTTCAAGAGCAACACAATAATGTCTCTTTGATAGTTCTCTTTTTAATAAGTAAATAAGTGTCGTAGCACCAGCCGACTTAGTAACATTTCTAAACCCTATAACTTTAGCTGTAACTAAATTAGGTGAAGAAGTATTTTCAGAACTACCAATAGAATCAGAAAAATTATCATCTAATATTTGATAATTAGCCACATCTTTATAACTATTAGGATTCATATATAAATACATAAGAGAATCCTTATCTCTAGCAAAATTATAAATACCAAAACTAATTAACTTAGAAATAAAACCCTTATTATTATAAAGCTGTGTAGTCAATAGCAAAATAACTTTACTCATATCAAGCCCAATAGAAAGTTTTTGAATATTAGAATAATTAGTATTATCTTTAATAGCCGTTATATCAAGAAACATCTTATTAAAGAAAAAACCATCAAATGTATTAATAATCTCATCAACAGAAAAAACACCATCAATAGATTTAATAACATCTATATCTAAACTACTTAATAAGCTCTTATTTTCATTAGCTACAATAACATTCATAACTAACCTCCTTATTCACTATTAACAACTAATCTAGTTTCACCACTTATTTTCCAAATCCCCATAGGAGTATCATTCTCATTATTACCTCCAAAACCTGAAAGTAAATTTAAAGTAGGTAGTGACCATCCCATATAAGTATCAACTTTATAATAAGATTGAATATCTTTCTTATCTCCAAGAGTAATAATAACACCCCTAGGATGACAATAACCAATTAACTCACCACTATCAGTATCATACATATTACCAGGAGTACAAACACCACTAACATGATAATTATACTGTCCAATAACAGCTTCTAACTTCTCATCTAAATATGCATCAAAAGTATCATTAGCATTTAATATACCTTCATTATCTTCAATATAATCTATAATAGCACTCTTTACCTTAAAAGCCTTAGCATAATTCAAAGAAACAGCAATAAAACTAACATATATTAAAATAAATATTAAAAATATTTGAATTGAAAAAGCTCCACCAAAAGCATCTCTCATATTATCACCTCATTACTCATGAACTAAAATATTTGTTTCTCCTCGAATAAACCAAGTCCCACTTTCATTATTAGTACCACTTTTTAAAATATCAAAGAAACCGAGAGACCAATTGGCTGGAACAGAAACAGAATAAGTAATATATTCAGGACTCTTACCCTCTGATTCAGAAATCATAATACCTCTAGAACAAGAATAATTAGCAATAACATTAGAAGCCATCTCATTTGATACAGCTGCCTCTTCACATGTAAAATCATTCAATACACGATATAAATCAACTGAACCTGCTCCCACAATTTTATCTTCATTCAAAGTTATACCTTCATTCTGTTCTATGTAATTTATGATTGAATTCTTATACTTAAAAGCTTTAGCATAAGTAAAAGAAATAGCCATAAACCCAACATACAAAAATATAAATACTAAAATAAGTTGAGTAGAAAATACTCCACCAAAAGCGTCTCTCATACGTAAAACACCAACTTTCCTATATACTTATTTACCATTTGGCTTACATGTACCATTTACCATAGTATATCCTGATGGGCATGTTGCATCTTTACCCCATAAACTACCAATTTTATTTGTAATAGGTCCCCAGAAAATAGCTAATATTCCACCTATAACAGCTATAGCTATTAAAGTTACTACAGTCATTGAAACCTCACCTGTTGCTTCTTTCATTAACTTCACCTCCTATCATTTAAACAAATTATAACACACATACATGTAAATATCTAGTTATTTTGATTGAATTTTACACTATAACCCCATCATACTAAATGATGCAATTAACATGATAATTAAAGCAGAACCACCAGTACAAACAAGCATCGTCATAGTTTGCCTTTCCATATGATTTAACCTATCTTGATATTTTTGTTCCCTTGCTTTAAGTTGCAATGCTGAAACTGTTTTAGAAAAAGATAACATCTGCTCATGTTTTTTATCTTGTTCTCCCAATCCAAGTCTATATAAAAGTCTCATCATACGCATAGAATCTCTCACCGGATACTGTCTAGCAAAATCCATATATGGTTCAATTGAAGAGTCACCTGCATCTATCTTAGAAACTAATTCTTTTAAACCAGGTTTAAATACTTCTGGTGCGTCATCAATAGATCTTGCTAAAGCAACTGGAACAGTATAATGTTGCACTAATACCTCCAAGCTTTTTAAATAATATGGAAGTAATGAATCTATAGTATTTAAATGTTTCTTATAAAATTTTTTCAAATCAATATACTGTGACTTAAATACCAAATAACCAACTACTAAAGCAATTATAATGTATATCAAAGATAACTTAGTAATAAAGATAAATATTATTACTAAAGAAACTGCTAATCCTTTAAAAACTCTTTTTCTAAAAACAGAATCAGGATCTATAACATTATCACCATATTTAGCTCTTAAAAGAAATTCATAATCTTTTTCTTTAAGTAAATCAAACAATCCCTGATTTTCTTTATAAAGTCTAGTCGTATCAATTCTAGTATTTAAAATAAGTAATCCAAAAACAATTATTGCAATAATTAAAATCTCTATATACATTATTCAGCCCCCACATTCTCATTATAATATTTTTCTCCCTTTAAAAGGAAAATACTATTAATCAATACAACTCCATGAACTAATATTTTCATAAGTAATCCATCTATCATTTCAACATAAGAATCTACTCCAAGAATTAATTGTATTAACATAATAAGGCTATATAAAGACACACCAAATATTAAAAATTGTTTATGAAATCTTCTTCTATCAGATCTATCTCTATACACCCCTTCTACAAGAATATCTATATCAGATAACATATTTTCAAAAGTTTCATCTGTATTCTTAGAGCCCTCTTTAGTAACTTGCAAAAATAATTGATGCATATTCTTAACCATATAATATGGATATTTAGAATCCATATATCTAATCGAATCAGTTACATCACCATTTTCATAAGATAAAGATATCATTGTTTTTACATCAGACAAAACAGGATCTTCTAAAACACCAGATTCCACAACACCCTCTAAGGATTTAACAAATGCCTTAGTAGTATTAAATTCCATAATAGTATTCGTAGTATATACTTGTACCTGTTCAAATATAAATTCACTATATTGTCTCTTACATCTTAAATAGGTTATATAAGGTATTGTAGATACCGCAATAACAGCATAAATTATTGCAACTACTAAATTATAAAAATATAAATAACCTATAGCCCCAGCAAGACTAGCAAAAATAACTATTTGAATAGCATATTGTCTCGGTGTAAATTCAAGACCTAAATCTTTAATTTTTTCTCGCATAACTTTATAAGTATATGGAGCATATTTATCATATACAACTGTAGCTTGCTTCTTGGCAAAATTGTAAACACCTTCACCATTACTAGATCTATAAGCCATAATAAATATTAATATTACACCTATAATAATAAATTCTAACATATTTCACCTACCTTCTTAACTAGCATTAGGCCAAACAGGTAAACCATTAGGCTGTATATATTGAGGATTTTGGCCAACAATTTGTTGATTAGTACCTTGAACTTGTCCTACATTAGGAATATTATTTCCATTTTGCACAAATTTTCTGTTATATTGACCCACTCCTTGCTGATTAATATATTGTTGTTGCGGATAAACAGCACGTGCATTCACATTATTATTTGTAGTACTTATAGTATTTGGATTAATATTACTTGAATTAACATTTTTTATAGTAGAAGAATTCATACTATTAATGTTAGCAAACGAACCTTGATTACCATTTACATATCCACCATTAATTTGACCAAAAGAAGTTTGTTTTTTTAAATCATTAACATTATCAACAGTTTTTGTTGATATGGTCTCATCTAATGGACTATCTGTTTGTTCCTTAAACTCCTCTTTTACTAATATATCCGGTGGCATAATCATTCCTTGACTTTCTAAATAACCAAGTAAATACTTCGTAGGATTATGAAGAGTAACCCTTCCATCAGGAGTCTTCTTATAAATCAAATTAGTTTTAGGTTCATTATCTTCAGTAACATAAAATTCACACACCTCAGCAATCTCCCTATGAAACCTACCTCTTTCCTTACTATAATACCCTTTAATATGAACACCTAATTGTACATATCTATGAATACTTCTTAAAAATTGTTCTAAATCCTGATTAGTTTCAAGTAAACTATATAGTCTATTTGGAATAGAAGATGCTTTATCAGCATGTATTGTAGATAAAATATTATGGCCAGAAGAAATAGAATTACGAACAGCCATAACTGCTTCTGCGCTTCTAACCTCAGACAATAATATCCACCTAGGATTCTGTCTCATACATGTAACCAAAACATCAGAATATGAAGCAATATTATTAGTTTTCATAGCTACTATATCCCTCTTAGGAAATATCTTATCTAAGTGTAATTCCAAAGTATCTTCAATAGTAATAATTTTTTCATCTTCTTTAGTATGAGCAGCCAAATACTTAATAAATTCTGTTTTACCACTACCAGTTTCACCACTAACTAATATATTACAATGTCCTTCAACACATTTAAGTAAAAAGTCATGAACATCAATTCTTACATAATCCTCAGCAATAATCTTATTCTTTTCAAGTCTAATTTTAGCAGGAGTTTTACGAATCAAAACAGCAATTCCATTTCTTGCAATAGAATCATGAACAAAATTAAGTCTCAACTCAGCACTCTCAGCATCCAAAAAAGGATTAGCCATATTAAAGGATTTACCCATTGTATTAGCACATTGAAAAGCAATCTTTTCCATAAGAGTATTATCTATTCCAGTATTTTCTACTCTAAAAACACCTTTAGACAATGTTTTTACCCAAACTTGTCCATTATTACTATAAGAAATATCTGTAACATCATCGTTATCAAGAAATTGTCTTAAAGGACCAAAATCCACTTGAGAAAATTGCATATCCATAACTATTCACCCTATTCTTTTATTCTTATTTATTCATTATTTGTATTATCTTTAGTTTGTGTAGCCATTTCATTTAATAACTCATTATATAAATCTTTTTGATCATCTATCATTTTTATCTTATCAATAATAAAGTTAGTTATATAATCACTAGTAACTTCTACAGCAGTTTTATCCTCTGGAGTATATTTAATAGTATTAGGAACTATAATTACTTCTATATCATTAGTTTCAATATAATTCATACTAGAAAATAATAAATATTTAGGTTCAACCAAAGAGAAATATATAAATGCAGGAGTTCTCTCTTCTTCAGTTGACTCAAATACATTCTTACCAGAAGAATCTTTAACAGCAAGTACATTAATATTATCAATAAATCTACCATATATAATCTTACCACTATCATCTATCATTTTTACATAAACATTAATAAGATTATTTGGCATTATAGAATTACCATAAGTAGAAACTGTATTAACAGGAAAACTAACTACTACCTCACCTTCTGGAACATTATAAAATACAGAATCAGGTAGATTTTCTTCTTCTATTAATAATTCATTATAAAACAAACTACCAGAAGCAATAACAGTATTATAATTACTATATTTTCCAACTATATCGTTATAATTAGTATAATAACTACCTACTAAAAATGATGTTGGCACATTAGCACTAGAAATCATATCATCTGTTATTTTTGTTTTAGGTTGTATAGTTTGATTAGCATAATATACTTTAACTAATTCTGTCTTTTGATTAATTCTAACATTATAACCAATAATCAAAACTATAAAACATATAATTACCCCCAATACAGTAACAGTATTTTTATTTTTTAAAAATTTACTTGCAGATTTAGATAAATTACTCATTATTTTTCCTTCCTTTCTTTCTTTTTATTTATTCATAACTATCTAATATAGCTGTAATTTTATTAACTACATCTATTCTTGTCGGATCCAAAGTCTCTGTATAAATATTATAAGTTTGTGTACTATCAATTATCCCAATGCTTACCTTTGGTGGATCCTCCCTTATACTATAAAATATTATATCATAATTTCCATCACCATAAGTAGAATTTTTTACAAATCTTTTAGAAAAGTTTTCTACAAATTTTTCTCTAGAAATTTTAATCTTACCAGTAAGTCTATAATATGCAATATCAATAGACTCTATCATAGCAGATTCAGTAACTTCTTTTATACTATAATAATCTTGTTCGTTACTAATAGTTATTTCACTAAATAGCATTAAAATCATAAATCCAAATAACCCCATAACTATAAGACCAAGTGCACTAAAAGACCATTTCATGAACTACCACCACTCTTACAGTAAGATTCACCTTCATTAGCACTTCCGCATCCCAAAAAGTAACTACTCTTCATAGTACTATAATTACGTGCACCAACATAATCAAAATATTCCGTAACAAAATTACTAATACCATTTGCTCTCATATTACACCATCCAAGATAATCACCATATATAGTACCATTATCACTATAACATTGTGTACCAGAACTATTTTTAAGTTTCCTAATTTCATTAATATTCTTAAGTGATGCATATCCAATAGTATTATAACTTCCCACAAAATTAAGATCATTATTATCTTTCCATTTATTATACCAGATACTATTATCTGTTTTCTCTACAATTTCTAAAGCTTCTTCCTCAGTAAACGCCGTAGGATCACTATCGTATTTTTTCCTTTTTACCCATATATCTCTACCATTAGGAAAAGGATTACTAGGATCTATTTGTCGATAATAAAAATTATATCCTAAAAATTTATCATCATTTTCTTTATAAAATTTTTGATCTACTAAAAAATTAAATTGTGAACTAACAATACACTCCCTATTATCATATATATCAATATCTCTATTATGTGTATATGGTTCACCAGATACAGGTTTTATCATATTCCAATACGATGGCTTATTTGGATCATCTGGAAAATAATATTCATTCATAACACCATGACATAATTTAGCCGAATAAACAAAATCTCCTAATGTTTGAATATCAACACTATAATTAATATTTTGAAAATTACCATATTCATCAGTAGTATGCCAATTTAGTGGAAAGAAATAATGCCAATGAAAATTATTATTATCATCTTCATAAGTCACTCTATCAACCACAATATCATTAACAGAATCGTTACATTTGTTCCCATAATACACTTCTCCATTTCTTCTATCTATACATGTTTTATCAGAAGCATACTCATATTTTTTAAAGCACTCATAAACCAAAGCAGTAGAATTATTACCAAAGAAATTAGTAAGATTATTAGGATTACCAGATCCATCAATAAAATCTTGAACTTTATTTAAACAAGTTCTAGTATCATCTTCGCTTCTTTGTTCATAATAAGAAATAGCATATCCTATTGGTTCATAATTATTAAAATTTATAATTTCACTTTCCTTACCTTCAGGATATATAATATAATCATTACCAGAACTATTAGAATTTGGTAATATTATTACACTTTTTGCTGAATTACCTATATTTTTTAATTCTTTATTCTGGGCAAAACTATTGTAAGCTTCACCAATTTTATTTCTACATCCACTCTTACCAGTTTTTCTTAAACAATAATTTAAATAAACATATCCCTTAGAATCATATTTATATGTAACAGTTGTCTCTGTTTTTTCTGTACAGGAATCACAACCTGACGGTTTTGGTATAACAGAACATTTTTTTTCAACTTCAAACGGACAATCAAAACGCATCAAACTAGCTTCATTATTATTAAAATAATTATTTAAATTACTTACTACATAATTACCATTAATAGAAGAAACAGTAGTATTATCTCCAAAAGAACCAGAAGACCAAGTACAAGAACACTTAGTTTTAACAACCTCTACTTTTTTACATTTTTCCTCTACTATTGACATCCCCAAATTACGTCTATAATAATTTTCTTCAAAAATCTGCATACCAATTGACATTCCAGCAGTTATATTTATATCTGGATGATTATAATTTCCATTGTCCATAGAAGAAGTTATAAGATTATTTTCTTGATCATAAGCCGAAATATTAATTTTAAAGCTCTCTTTTGCCGATTTAATCGAAAAATTAACTATATATTTGTAAACATAACCATCACCTGGATCATAAACATCAGCATCACCAGGACTAAAAGGACATTTAGTAGGAGTTGGTGTACCGCCGCCACCACCTCCTCCACCAGGATTAGAACCACCTGGATCAGAAGGAGGATCAAATGGACTTCCACCAAATTCATATCCCAAAACACATTTAAAAGGTAATAGCATTAAAAATAGAAAAACTATAATAATCAAATATTTTTTATTACTCATTCAAGTCGCCTCCTTTTCTTAGAAGAGCGTACAATCATAATTATAGTTAAAATTAATAGAACTATAAAAACAATAACCACTATTATTTCAATATAATAAGAAATCAAAAAATTAACAACATCGTCTAAAAAAGAATCTTTTTTTACATCCTTTTGCTCTGAACCATCATCATCTTTCTTATCATAACTAGATAGTATATTTATCAATTCATCTTCAGTAATATCTCTATCAAAAAATTCAGAACAAACAGCCAAATAATGATATCCATCACATATATCTTGTTCATAATATTTATTATATTTTGATAGTCTAACATTAATTCTCTTTAAAGTAATATCACATGTATCAGTAATACCATCAATAGTAAAATCATAATCTCCTGACTTAAAACCTGTACACGTATATACACTATCTTTAATATTACAATTAATAATTGAATCATTACGATTATTTAAATTGATATCATATTTACTATCATCAACCAAATTAATAACTAACGTATATGTCTTAGTAGCATAATCAAAACTATTATCTATTGTAACATTTGAAGATATTTCTCTAAATGCCTTTTTTTCTTCATCAGTGCAATCAGCATACACAAAAGAAATATTCACAAAAAATAATAGCAAAACAAATAATACATTTCTTTTGTTCATAATAATACCTCCAATCCTACCTTCCTATTAAATAAATTATAACATACATAAAAAAAAAATAAAAGACTATTTTTAATCTTTTATTTAACTCTGACCACTAACATTGTTTTGATTAATTTGATTACTAGCAACACCAGTATTTTGTAAATTATTATTAAGGTTTGTATTATTAATCATATTATTTAAATTAGATTGAACCAAATTAGATTGTGTAACATTCTGCCCATTAAATACAATATTTTGTGAATTACTTTGAGCAGGAGTATTATTTATATAATTAGCCTGTGAATTACTATTAGCAAAGTTCTGATTAAAACCTAAAGAACCAACACCAGTATTAATAGAATTAGCCTGCATAGTATTGTAATTAGTATTTACACCAACTGGACCAACCCCAACTTGAGTATTATTAATATTAGCGCCAAAAGCAGAAATATTTTGTTCATCTAAACTTTCTAAGAACTTCTTCAAATTATCTTGAAACTCTACCCACTCAGGATCAATCAATCCAAAATGATAAATTTTTTGAATCTGATCATGATCAAATAATACTGTTTGATTACTTGTTATAAAACCTTGTGGATACATACAACCAGCATAGTCATATATCAAATCAGGATCATCTGAAGAAGCCGTAGCAAATCCAGTAATCATAACCCTCTTAGTACCACCTTCAAGTAAAACAACCGTACCAAGTGGTAAATATTTTTCTCCTATATTATTCATTATTACCTCCACTTTATTTCTTTTAAGTATATATTAACCCAATTTTTAATCATAGTCAAGTTTATTCTGTTCTAAGTGCCAAAACAGGTTCCTTATTACTAGCAATTTTCGAAGGAATTAATCCTCCCACCATCGTTAATAATACACTAATAATTATTAACATTATACTACCCACCAAAGGTAACTTAGTAATACCACTAATACCACTTAAATTATTTATAATAACATTAATAGGAATATTTAAAATTAAAGTAATTATAATACCCATACATCCAGCAAAAAGACCAATAATAAAAGTTTCTGCATTAAACACCCTAGCAATATCCTTCTTACTAGCACCAATACTTCTTAATATTCCAATTTCCTTTGTTCTCTCTAAAACACTAATATAAGTAATAATACCTATCATAATTGAAGATACCACTAATGAAATAGATACAAAAGCAATTAAAACATAACTAATTATATTTACTATTGTCGTAACATTATTTATAAGTAATCCTATTGTATCAGTATAAGTAATTTTTTTCTCTTCCAAAGTTTCCTTATTATATTCATCAATTATTCTAACAACATTTTCCTTTGCTTCAAAATCCTTAGAATAAATAGAAATACTTGAAGGATTATCAACAGAAGTAACACCTAATTTACGTAAATTATCTTCATAACTTTCCCCTAATTCAAAAGAACTACCAGTAAATATATTTACTTCCTTATTATTTTCCTGTTCATGAACTATAGAAGAATTCTTAACATTATCAATAACATATTCAGTCAACTTACTAGTATAACCTACACCTCCAGTTTTAGACACATAAGAAACAGAATCATCATTTCCTCTTAAAATACCAACCACTTTCAAAGGAACAGATTTATCTAATATGCTATTAACATAATTTAAATCATTGCTCCTATCAACATATCTATTTCCTTCTTTAGTAAATAAATCTGTATTAATCATTAACTTAAATTCAATATTACATATATCTTCATAAGAAAATTCTAAATTAGTATCATCAACTTCCTCACCCTTCATAACATTATACATCATTTCTTTTAACATTTTTTGTTCTTTTAATCCTAATGCATAAAGAGTATAATCACTTATTTCATTATTACTATTAACTATCAAAACAACTTCATCATATTTCTTAGGATAACTACCATATATTAAATCATATTGACTAAGTACATTTTCTTTGTTATCCATAAGTTCTACAAAAACATCATTAGAACCAATCCCAAAACTACTATACATTGATGACATTTCATTACTATTAATCATACCCAAATCACTCATCAAATTACTAGGATTTACTTTAACAAGTTCACTATTATAAGTATTAAAAATATTTAAATCTATATTATAACTATATTTTATCTCATTAACATATTTTCCTATCTCATCATTATTATCTAGATATTTTTTAAATGTTTTTAAATCATTTTTTGAAACCTTGGTAACAAAAGAATTAAACATCTTATTCATAATAGTATTTGAATATATCTTATCCTTATCATGATTAATTTCTTTATCTTTTCCACTAGCTAAAATACCCATAACTTCTGTCAAATCAGCTGACTCTTCCATAATAGTTAAAGGATAACTAGATAAAGTTTCTGCCTCAACCCTTTCTATATATTTATTAACACCATTAGATAAACTAAGTATTAAAGCAATACCAATTATACCAATAGAACCAGCAAATGCCGTAAGAATAGTTCTTCCTTTTTTTTTCTTTAAATTATTAAATGATAAACCAAGAGCCGTCTTAAAACTCATATGTGTCTTCTTAGTCTTATTCTTTCTAATAATTTCATCTTCAACAGTATTAACCTTACCAACATAAGGATTAGAATCACTAATAATACTTCCATCTCTAAGTTCAATAATTCTAGTAGAATAAGCTCGAGCAAGTTCAGAATTATGAGTAACCATTATAACAAGTTTATCTTTAGCTACTTCCTTAAGTAATTTCATAATTTGTTGACTAGTAGTACTATCTAAAGCACCCGTCGGCTCATCCGCAAGTAAAATATCTGGATCATTAACTAAAGCACGAGCAATAGCTACCCTTTGCATTTGGCCACCTGATAATTGATTAGGATTCTTATTAATATGTTTTTCAAGACCAACTTTCTTAAGTGCTAAAATAGCTTTTTTTCTTCTTTCACTCTTTCCCAC